>JAAGKN010000344.1_pt1 | contig 50662 bp, 45 predicted proteins | sample 6206371 | NCBI WGS metagenome assembly JAAGKN01 (sample SAMN11533720, study PRJNA540317) | gut metagenome | isolation source: fecal pellets from male and female animal of same cohort | host: Peromyscus leucopus | place: USA:CA | collected 2017 | reverse complement strand
CGGCCAGGCCTCCAAGGCCTCCAACATCGGCCAGGTGGCGCAGTTCGCCGCCGCCGGCAAGGGCATCAAGAAGAAGCCGCTCGCCGAGATCGCCATGAGCTACGGCTACGTCTACGTGGCCCAGGTGGCCATGGGCGCCAACCCCACCCAGACCCTCAAGGCCATTGCCGAGGCCGAGGCCTATCACGGCCCGTCCCTCATCATCGGCTACAGCCCCTGCGAGATGCACTCCATCAAGGGCGGCATGCTGCACTGCCAGGAGGAGATGAAGAAGGCCGTGGACTGCGGCTACTGGAACCTGTTCCGCTTCAACCCCGACGCCCCGGCTGGCAAGCGGTTCACCCTCGACTCCAAGGCGCCCAAGGGCGGCTACCAGGAGTTCCTGGAGAACGAGAACCGCTACGCCTCGCTGCGCCGCTTCTTCCCCGACCGTGCCTCCGAGCTCTTCGCCGAGAACGAGCAGGCCGCCATGGATCGCTACGACCACCTGGTCAAGCTCAAGGACATGTACGATGAGGAGGGCAAGGCCGAGTAACCGGCCCTCCCATCCCCGAGGCTTATGAGAAGGGGGCCGCACCTGGGAAGGTGCGGCCCCCTTTTTCGTGGGTCGGTGCCGTCGCGGAGGCCGTATGCGCCGGTGCACCGCGGTCGCGGGAGGTCCGGACGGTGGCTAGTCCTCGAGCTCCACCTGGCTGCGGGGGACGAAGCCCTTGTCGACCTTCTCGGCCTCGTCACAGGGGTCCGTGGACAGGGGCGTGTTGGCCCCCTCGGTCTCCTGCGCCACCGACTTGGCGCCCTCGACGATCACGGGGTCGGCCCCGGTGGCCTCCATCTCGGCAACCTTCTTCTCCAGGTCCATGGTTCCTCCTCTGTCAGGGCGCCGCGGCGCCGTTTCCATGGGGAGGTACGTACCCGACTGGGAGGCCGGGCGCGGCCGCGCGGGGCGACGCCACGGCAACGGCACGGGACCTAGACGTTGCGGAAGCCGCGGCCCACGATTTCGGAGGTGCTCACGATGGTCATGAAGGTGCTCGGCTGGGTGAGGTGCAGGTGGTTGCGCAGGCGCACGGCCTCGGAGCGCGTGAGCACGCAGGTGACCTCGGTGAGGGGCATGCCCGAGAAGCCGCCGCGGGCGTCGCACATGGTGGAGGTGCGGTGCAGCTCGTTCACCAGGAACGCCTCGATCTCGTCGGGGTCCTGGGTCACCACGGTGCACACCTTCGACTGGTTGAAGCCCTCGATGGCGTCGTCCACGATCATGGTCTTGGCCAGCAGGCCCAGGATGCAGAGCATGCCCGTCTCGGCGCCGTAGAGGCCCACGGAGAACGCGACGATGAGGCCGTCCACCACGAGCAGCGCGCGGCCGATCTGGAGGTTGGTGCGGGCCTTGAGGATCATCGCCAGGATGTCGGTGCCGCCGGTGGAGGCGCCCACGTTGAACACGAGGGCGCTGCCGGCGGCGGGCAGCATCACGGCGAAGCAGAGCTCGAGGAGCTTGTTGGAGGTGAGCGGGTCCACGACCGGCCACACCCACTCGAAGAGCGAGACGTAGAACGACAGCGCGAACGACGCGAAGATCGTCCAGCCCATGGTGCGCACGTCGAGGAACACGAGGCCTGCCACCACGAGGGCCACGTTGAGGATCCACATGAACGCACCCACGTCGAGGGTGGGGAAGAGCGTGGACAGGATGATGGCCACGCCCGAGGTGCCGCCGAGGGCGAAGTGGTTGGGGGCCTTGAAGATCACGATGCCCAGGGCCGTGAGGATGAGCCCCAGGTTCACGAAGACGGCTGTGCGGGCGAGGCTGGGCTTCTCCCGGCGTGACTGCGCGCGCCGCCCCTCGTCGAGCACGGCGGGGGCGGCGCTTCTCATGGGCGGGACGTAGGTCCTGGATCTCTGGTCGGGTGTCACCGTGACCGTCCTTCATGCGGGTGTGTTCACGGCTTGAAGGATGGGTCCGGCGGCCGGTCTTGTCAAACGGTCGCCCTAGGCGAGGCCCCTCTCGGCGAGCTCGGCCATGATGGCGACGCCGGCGGAGGTGCCGATGCGCTCGGCCCCGAGCTCAACCATCTTGAGGAAGGTGTCGGCGTCGCGGATGCCGCCAGCGGCCTTGACCTTCACGGCGGGGTCCGCGTTCTCGCGCATGAGGGCCACGTCCTCGAACGTGGCTCCGCCGGTGCCGAAGCCCGTGCTGGTCTTGATGAAGTCGGGGCGCACCTCGGAGGCGATCTCGCAGAGGCGGACCTTCTCGTCGTCGGTGAGGTAGCAGTTCTCGAAGATGACCTTCACGGTGACGTCGTTCTCGCGGCAGGCGTCGACGATCTCGACCATCTCGCGCTTCACGAGGTCCCACTGGCCGTTCTTGACGGCGGTGAGGTTGACCACGTAGTCGATCTCGTCGGCGCCGTTGGCGATGGCGTCGCGGGTCTCGAAGACCTTGGTGGCGATGGTGGTCTGGCCCAGCGGGAAGCCGATGGCGGCACCGGTGCGGACGCCGGTGTTGGCCAGCAGCGACGAGCAGAGCGCCGACTGCACGGAGTTCACCGCCACCATGGCGAAGCCGTTGTCGCGGGCCTCCCGGCAGAGCACCTCCATGTCCTTCTCGGAGGCGTCGGCGTGGAGGTTGGTGTGGTCGATCATGGCGGCGTAGCGGTTCATGGTCCCCCTCGGGTGCGGTGGTGTGCCTTCGACTGAACATATTACAGAATATGTCAATGATATCAAGGGGAAACTGCGATAGAATTGCTGCGGTGACCTAACCTATGGGAGAAAAGGAAAGACGCACGTGAGTCAGACCCCCCGCTACATCGAGATCCGCGACGACCTCCTGGCCCGGGTGTGCGACGGCACCTACCCGCCGGGGGCCACCCTGCCGCCGGAGCCCGAGCTCGCCGAGACCTACGGCGTGAGCCGCCCCACCCTGCGTCAGGCCATCCAGCTCCTGGCCGATGCCGGGTACGTGGAGAAGCGTCGCCGCCGCGGCACGGTGGTGCGCCGGCGCAAGGTCGAGCAGCGCTTCATGGACACCCTCATGAGCTACGGGGCGGATGTCGGGGCCCAGGGGGCCATCCCTGCCACGCAGGTGCTGCAGGCCCGGGCCCAAGGCGCCACGGCGGAGGTGGCCGCGGCGCTGGGCCTGGAGGAGGGCGACCCCGTCATGGGGCTCATGCGCCTGCGCTCCATGGACGGCGAGCCCGCGGTGCTGCTGCGTACCTGGGTGCCGGCGGCGGCCTTCCCCGACCTGCTCTCCCACGACTTCGAGCACGAGAGCCTCTACGACGTCTTTGCCGAGAGCGGCCTGCCCGTGGAGACCGTCCGGCGCGTGCTCGAGGCGGTGCTCCCCGAGCCCGTGGAGGCCGGGCTGCTCGGTATCGACGAGGGACAGCCGTGCTTCCTGTTCAAGAGCGTGGGCCGGGCCAAGACCGGTCAGGCCATCGAGTACTCGGTGGCCCTCTACCGGGGGGACACCAACACCTTCACCGTGACCCTCACCACGGGGGACTGACCTTCCCGCCGCGACGCCGCCTCGGCATCGCGGCGTCCCGACCCGACCATCGACATCAAGGAGAACCATGGCCCGAGACAAGAACCGACCCGTCCCCCGCGGCGTCCTCGTGCAGGACCCGTGCCTCGTGCGCACCGTCTGGGGCGCCGGCCGTGTGGCCGCCGCCCGCGGGCTGGAGGGTACCGTGGGCACCAGCTGGGAGGTGAGCCGCCACCCCCACGGCGAGAGCTCCGTGACCGAGGGGCCGTGGGCCGGCGTGGGCCTGGACGCCGTGCTGGCCGCCGACCCCGAGGGCTGCCTGGGTGGCCACGCCATGGTGCGCGGGGCCTTTCTCGACGCGGCGGAGTCCCTCTCGGTGCAGGTGCACCCGCAGGAAGCCTATGCCTTGGCCCACGAGGGCGACCACGGCAAGACCGAGACCTGGTACGTGGTGGAGGCCGAGCCCGGTGCCACCATCGTCGCCGGGACGAGTGCGGGGTCGGTCGAGGAGCTCGGGGCGGCCGTGGCCGACGGCACCCTGGACGGGCTGCTCGTGCGCGTGTCGGTGGAGGCGGGCGACCTCGTGCATGTGCCCGCGGGCACGCTCCACGCCCTGGGCGCGGGGGTGCTGGCGGCGGAGCTGGGGAACGACTCCGACGTCACCTACCGCTTCTACGACTACGGCCGCACGGACGCGGAGGGCAACCCCCGCGAGCTCCACGTGGGGCAGGGCCTCGCCGTGGTGGACCCGTCCAGCCGTCCCGAGGTGACGTCGTGCGGCACGGGGCTCGGCGAGGGCGTGGCGGCGTCGGTGTCCGCCGACGGCTACGAGGCGTTCGTCCTCGACGTGCCCGGCGAGCTGAACTGGGACTTCGGCGGCCGCCCCGCCGCCCTCATGGTTGTGGCCGGGTCCGGCAGCGCCTCCTGGGACGGCGGCTCGGTGGGGCTGGCGCCCCTGTCGAGCGCCTTCGTGCCGGCGGCGACGGGGGAGGTGAGCCTCACGGGCCCCATGCGCCTGTTCTGCGCGACGGGGGAGTGACGGCGGAAGTGCCCGACCAAAGAGGGTGACGGCAGGGCGGGGCGGCCGGAGGGCCCGGCACCCGCAGAACGTTCTACGGGTGATTCTCAGGCGCCCTCGGCACCCACAGAACGTTTTACGGGCGGCAAAACACCCGCAGAACGTTCCGCGGGTGGTTTTCGTCGCCCTCGGCACCCACAGAACGTTCCATGGGTGCCGTTCGGCCGCCTCGGCACCCGCAGAAGCTTCTGTGGGCGGTTTCCGTCGCTCTCGGCACCCACAGAACGTTCTGCGGGTATTCCCGACCCGCGGCAGGGTGTGACGTACGACAACCTCAACCGCACGCCCATCACGGAGTAGTCCCCGGCCCGAGGCCGGGTGCGACAGCGGAAGAGCCCGACCGAAGTGACGGCGGTTCACTCGTTGATGGTGGGACAAAAGTGCCCGACCATTGGGACAAAAGTGTCCGGGTGCTGGGACAGGCCGGGCGGCACTCGCAAAGCCCCAACCCCCGACGAGCGCCCCTAGGCCCTCCCGGCTTGTCGGGGCCACAGGCGGTCCGGGCGTATGCATCGAAGGGGGCGACCTCTCGGCCCGGGGCACGTATCGCCAGATACGGGCCACGGAGCCGAGCCGGAGCCCCCGTGATGCCTACGCCCGGACACGGGAGCCGAAGGCCCCGCAGCCTACCTGTCGTTCATGTTGAACCGGTCGCGCATGTTCACGCTCGTGGTGAAGAGAACCTTGCCGAGCACCTCGTCGGTGGCCTTCTGGACAAGGTCGCAGGTGGCCTGGTTGGCCTTCTCGAGCTCGGCCTGCACCGCGGCCTCGTCGGCGCCTTCGCCCAGGGCGTCCACGGCCCTGTCGGTGGCCGCCACCTGGGCATGGCCCTGGCCCAGGGTGTCCTCCTGGTAGGCGGCCACGGCGTTCCAGTTGCTGCCGAACTGCGCGTCGGCCAGGGCGGCGAGCACGCGCATCTCCCAGTAGAAGGTCTCGGTGGTCACGCGCGGCGCCACGTCCAGGTAGGCCGGTACCGCGCCCACATTGGTGAACATCGGGATGAAGGTGGCGTAGGTCATGTCGCCCATGGCCACCCACTGCACGGCGCGATGGCTGGCAGCCACGTAGGGGCGGATCTGGATGAGCGAGGTCTCGTTGTTGCGGTTGATGCCGATGGGGCGGTAGAGCTTGCCCTGCTCCTTGGTACCGAGGGTGCCGTAGGGGTCGTAGACGGTGTCCTGGTAGTGGCTTGAGAGCACGGTCTTGACGTCCTCCACGGTCACCTTGCGCTCGGGCACGCGGCACCACGGCAGGTCGTCGCTGTCGGGGCGGTACGTGGCGTCGGGGCCGTCATAGGAGTCGGACGGGTTGAGGCAGCGCTGCATGTACCAGGCGCGGGGCGTGTTGTACACATGGTCGGCGTAGTCGTGGCTGCCGAAGATGGGCCGCGGGTCGATGACGCGGGGCAGGCCGCGCAGGCGCTCGTCGGCACCCCCGGCGCCCATGGCCGCGGCCGCGGCGCCGAGCACGGTCTTGGCCACCGACTCCTTGGGCATCCCCAGGTAGAGGTGGTTGTCCACGATGAAGTCCACGAGGTCGGCGCTGCAGCGGTAGTCCCTGCCCTCGCCCAGGGCGTCCACGAGGTCCAGGCGGTCGATGCCCAGCTGGTTGGGCTGGCTCACGTAGGCGTCGTCGGGCACGCGGCGGGCGATCCAGTGGTGGCCGCCCACGGTCTCGAAGTACCAGACCTCGTCGGAGTCGCTCACGGCGATGCCGTTGGACTCGTAGGTGCCGTACTTCTCGTGCAGGGCGCCCAGGCGCTCCACGCCCTGGCGGGCGCTCGTGACGTAGGGCAGGCAGATGGTGACGATGTCCTCCTCGCCGATGCCGCCCACCCGCTCGGGCTCGTAGCCGGGCTCGCCCTCGGTGCCCACGGCGGGGTGGTAGGCCACCAGGGGGTCGGCCCCCAGCACCCGGGGGTTGGTGGTGATGGTCTCGGTGGCGCTCATGCCCACGTTGGCGCTGTTGACGCCGGCCTCGGCCCACACGCCCTCCACGGGGTCGACGTTGGGCACGGCCGTGTAGCGGAGCGGGTTCTCCGGCAGGTCGATGGTGAGGTGCGATATGACGCAGCGGTAGGTGCGCGGCTGGTCGGCGGGCTCCACCACCACCATCTTCTTGGCGCAGAACGACCCGTCGCCGTCGTCCTCGTTGCGGGCGATCATGGTGGAGCCGTCGTAGGTGGCCCCCTTGCCTACCAGCAGTGTCGTGCACGCCATGGCACTCTCCTTTCAAAGGGCGGCGCGGTGCGGCCGCCGGGGTTTCCGGCCCGGTCTATACCCGTGCCCCCACAGGGCGCCCCTAAAAAATGTCGATGTATAACCCGATGGTCACTATCGGATGGGTGCTTCCATTTATACGTATTCTACCTCGTACTATTCATAATAGTGGTAAAAAAATACAATTCGTTGCGGTTGAACTCCCTCCGTTCACGCATAAGGAGCGACCGTTCGCACATATGTCGCGGGCAAAGGGACTCCCTTGATACTAGGATACGTAGATGAGTACAGACGCCTTTCAGTTACTCGGGGGCGTCGGTGCCGTATCGGGAGCGGGGCGGGGGCCCCGCGAGAGAAGGAGAGAGCCTATGAAGACCCGATGGTTCAAGAGGGCGATGACCGGCCTGGCCTTTGCCGCCGCCACCGTCATGGCCGTCCCCGTGAACGCGTTGGCATGCACCCAGGTGTGGATGCCCAACACGCTCACGGCCGAGGAGAACACCTGGTACGCCGGCCGTGCCGAGGACTCCTACGCCCGCGCCGTCAAGATCTTCGGCGTCGAGCCGCGCCACGAGGCCGGCTTCGTCTACCAGTCCAACGAGAACGGCGGCGGCGCCGAGGGCGACAACTTCCAGTGGGCCGCCCCCACCGCCACCTACCGCTACACCTACGTGCGCGACCACGGCGCCAACGGCTGGGAGGGCTATAAGAACGCCTACTCCGCCGCCGGCGTCAACGAGTGGGGCGTGTCCTGCTCGGCCACGCTGAGCATCTACCCTAACAACGACGCCAATACCTACGACCCCACCGTCGACGACGGCATCGGCGAGTACAACTACGTCGCCGTGGCCCTCGGCCAGTCCAAGACCGCCCGCGAGGCCGTGGAGCTGCTCGGCAGCCTCATCGACGAGCACGGCGCCTGCAGCACCGACCAGATCATCATCTCCGACAACACCCAGTCCTGGATGCTCGCCGTGGTCTCCGGTCACCAGTGGGTCGCCTTCCAGCTTCCTGAGGACCAGGCCAGCGCCAACCCCAACATGGGCAGCCTCTGGTACAAGCTGAACCTCGACGACACCGACAAGGTCGTCCACTCCGAGAACCTCGTGAAGCTCGCCGAGGACAACGGCTTCCTCAAGAAGTTCGACGACGACACCCCCGACATCGCCCGCACCTACAGCCGCACCAACGAGGGCAACGGCCAGTTCTCCCGCTACGTCATCGGGCGCGCCTACTTCGACGCCCTCGACGGCCTCGACTACACCGTCGACGGCGAGGGCCGCATCACCGGCGTGACCGACGGCTCGCTGTTCTTCACCCCGGGCCACGGCGACTGGACCACGTTCGACATGATCCGCTCGCTCGCCGCCCGCGCCGACAACGTCGAGGGCCTGAAGCCCGAGGTCGTCGCCACCGTCACCGGCGTCGGCCGCCAGGACTCCCTCGAGAGCCACATCTTCGAGATCAAGCGCAACACCGACCCGCAGGTGGGCACCGTCGAGTGGCTCGCCCTCAACCGCGACGAGTACTCCGTGGCCATCCCGTCCTTCGGCGCCCTCGTCACCGAGGTCAACTGGCGCTACGGCACCCAGGAGCTCAGCACCCTGCACCAGGGCGACCGCTACAACACCGACTCCGTGGCCACGGCCCGCACCCCCGGTGAGTGGGACCAGTACCTGCCCTACGTGATGATGGACCTCAACACCCTGGCCAACGCCGACCGCACCAACCTGGCGCCCGGTCTGCGCGCCTACCTCGACGCGCTCCAGAAGGAGCTCATCGCCGACAACGACGTCGTCGAGGCCGAGCTCCTCAAGACCGAGGGCACCGAGGCCCGCGAGGCCCTCGCCACCCGCGCCGCCGACAAGGCCGCCGAGAAGACCTGGGAGCGCTGCAACAAGGTGCTCCAGGAGGTCCGCGCCTGGTGGAACAGCGGCAAGCAGGGCAAGTTCGTCGCGTCCGACTACGACGCCGAGAAGGAAGCCCTCAAGACCCCGCTGGGCTACGCCGAGCTCACCCTGGGCGAGGACCCCGTGGTGGAACCCACCTACACCTGGGCCGAGGATGAGAACGGCAAGCAGCTCCTCGACGGCGACGGCAACGCCGTGACGGGCCAGTGGGTCGACATCGACGGCCATCGCTTCCACGTGGACGACGAGGGCTACATGGAGACCGGCTGGATCGAGGACGAGGACGGCCAGCGCTTCTTCCTGCGCCGCTCCGACAACGCCTACGGCCCCCAGGGCTCCATGGGCTCCGGCTGGCTCTACGAGGGCGGCCAGACCTACTTCCTGCGCCGCTCCGACAACCAGTGGGGCCCCAAGGGCTCCGTGGGCTCCGGCTGGCTCACCGAGGGCGGCCAGACCTACTTCCTGCGTCGCTCCGACAACCAGTGGGGCAAGAAGGGCACCATCGGCACCGGCTGGCTCCATGAGGGCGGTCAGGCCTACTTCCTGCGCCGCGCCGACAACCAGTGGGGTCCCAAGGGCACCCTGGGCACCGGTTGGCTGACCGACGGCGGTCAGACCTACTTCCTGCGCCGCGCCGACAACCAGTGGGGCCCCAAGGGCTCCGCGGCCCGCGGCTGGATGACCGAGAACGGCCATCGCTTCTACTTCGACTGGAAGACCGGCCGCCTCTCCTAGCCGCCTCCCCTGACCTCAGCTGAGGCCACGGGCCTCCCCCGATGCCGCGGGGGAGGCCCGTTTTCGTGCGGGCGACGGGTTTTTCAGTCGCTACTATGGAAAAGAAGCAACCGGAAGGGCCTGCGGGCCGGCGCGGAGAGGGGGCCCCATGGGCCGGAGATCCAGCACGACCATGAGCCCTGCGACCATGGCCCGCATCGCCATGATCGCGGCGCTCTACGGGGCGGCGACCCTGTTCTGCATGCTGTTCATGGGAGGCCTCGCCTGGGGGCCGGTGCAGTTCCGCCTCTCCGAGGCCCTCTGCGTCCTGGCGTTTCTCACCCCGGACGCCATCCCCGGCCTCGCTCTGGGATGCGCCGTGGCCAACGGTGCCAACATCGTGCTGGGCGGCACCGGCACGCTCGGTCTCCTCGACGTCGTCTTCGGGTCCGCCGCCACCGCCATCGGCGCCTGGGTCATGTGGCGCTGGAGGGCGCGGCCGTCGCTGGCCGCCCTCGGACCCGTGGTGGCCAACGGGCTCATCGTCCCCGCCTACCTGCCCCTGCTCCTCGCGGGCCTGGGCTTCTACACCGTCCCGTTCACCTCGATCTCGCTCGAGGGGGCGTGGCCGGCCATGTACCTCTTCGGCCTGGTGTGCACCTCCGTGGGCGAGGCCGTGGTCATGTACGTCCTGGGGCTGCCCCTGTACCGCGCCCTCGAGCGCACGCCCCTGCCGGCCATGCTCGCCGGCGGCACCGACCCGCGGCCGATGGGAGGAACCCGGTGAACCCCGTCATCGTCATCCCGAGCTACTGGACCACCTCCGAGGAGGTCGTGGGCACCTACGACCACGCCACCCCCGTTGACGCCCCCGAGCCCGAGCTCGCCCGCTGCCTGGAGTCCCTGGAGCGGGTGCGCGGCGTCATGCGCACCGTGGTCCTGCTCGTGGCGCCGCCCGAGGCCGCGGAGGCCGCCCGGGCGCGCGTGGACGACATCTGCGCCGAGCACCCCAACCTCACGCCGTTGGTGGTGGGTGCCCCCGAGGCCCGCACGGTTCAGAACGCCGTCATCGCCGCGGCGCCCCGCCTGAGCGGTGAGACCGTGAGCCTGCGCGGCTACGGGGCCATCCGCAACCTCGGCCTCATGGTGGCCTCCATCCTCGCCCACGACGTCGTGGTCTTCCTGGACGATGACGAGGTGGCCCTCGGCCCCGACTTCCTCGTGGAGGCGGTCTACGGCCTGGGTCAGCTCACCCGCCAGAACCTGCCCGTGGCGGCCAAGAGCGGCTTCTTCATCGACGCCGACGACTCGTTCCTCGCCAACGAGGAGCTCCCCTGGTACGACCGCGACTGGGACAAGAACCTCGGCTTCAACCGGTGGATGCGGGCCGCCCGCTCCGGCACGCGCATCTCGCGCTCCAACTTCGCCTGCGGCGGGTGCATGGCCATCCATGCCGAGGCCTTCTCCCAGGTGGCCTTCGACCCCTACATCACCCGCGGCGAGGATATGGACTACCTCTTCAGCCTGCGGCTCTACGGCATGGACATGTGGTTCGACAACCAGTGGTGCGTGCGCCACCTGCCGCCGTCGACGCCGCGCCCGGCCAACCGCTTCAAGCAGAACGTCTACCGCTGGCTCTACGAGCGCGCCAAGCTGGCCCATGCGGCCACCAAGCAGGACCTCAGCCAGGTCACCCCGGAGTCGCTCATGCCCTACCCGGGCCCGTGGATCTCGGACGACCTCGACCGCCGCATCCGCGTCACCGCGCTGCGCCGCGCCGTCGGCACCCACGACCACGCCGAGTACCTGGCCGTCTGGGCCTCCGGCTACCGGGAGGCCCTCCAGAACGCCGAGCGCAACGCCCGCTCGTACCTCTCGTTCATGTCGTGGTGGCCCGCCATCGTCCAGCGCCTGTGGGGCGAGCGCGACCTCGCCGCGTGGCTCGTGGACCATGGCACGCCCCCGGGTGTCGCTGCCTACAACCCCTACGTCGGCGACGGCCCCTCCACCGCCGAGGCCACCGGCCCGGTGGGCGCCGGCGCCACGGGCCCCGTCCCCACCGGCGAGGGGGCGCCGTCCTGATGGCCCGACGCAGCGGTCGGCACCACTACCTCGACAACTTCGTCACCATCATCCTCGCCCTCTGCGTGTTCACCATGCTGATCCTCTTGGTGTGGGGCCTCGCCAAGGGGGAGCCCGTGGTGGCCGTCATCTCGGGCGTGGGCATCGTCGTGGTGGTCTTCGCCGGTGCCGGCGCCTCGGGCGCGCCCGACTCCCTGCGCTCCCAGGCCACCGAGCGCACCCTGCGCACGGCCTCCACCACCCTCGAGTACCTGCGCGGGGGCCTCACCATGGAGGGCTGTCGCGCCGTGTGCCAGCTCCTGCTCCCCGAGACCTGCGCCATGGCCGTGGCCATCACCGACCACGAGCGCGTCATGGCCTACGTGGGCGAGTACGAGGAGGACTTCCCGCCGGGCAGCCTCATCTCCACGCAGGCCACCCGCGACGTGCTGGCCAGCGGCCGCATGCAGACCTTCTCGCTCGTGCGCCGCACCGACGAGGCCGCCATGGCCAACCTCGACGCCGGCAGCCGGCTGCGGCTCATGGGCTTCATGCCGGCCGGTATCGTGGTGCCGCTCTCGGTGCGCGACCAGACCATCGGCACCCTCAAGTTCTACTACCGCGACTACAAGGACATCGACCACACCCAGTACGCCGTGGCCGGGGGCTTCGGCGAGCTGCTGGGCACCCAGCTGTCCTTCTACGAGCTGGAGCGCCAGGCCCAGCTCACGGCCCAGGCGGAGGTCAAGGCCCTCCAGGCCCAGATCAACCCGCACTTCCTGTTCAACACCCTCAACACCATCGCCGCCTTCACGCGCACCGACCCCATGCGTGCCCGCTCGCTGCTCAGGGAGTTCGCCACCTTCTACCGGCAGACGCTGGAGAACTCCGACTCCCTCATCCCGCTCGGCCGCGAGATCGAGCAGACCCGCCGCTACCTCACATTCGAGCACGCGCGGTTCGGCGAGGACCGCATCGTGGAGGAGGAGCACGTCGACCCCGACTGCCGCGCCGTCATGGTCCCCGCCTTCATCGTCCAGCCCATCGTGGAGAACGCCGTGCGCCACGCCATGCGCGAGGAGGGCGTGCTGCACATCGACATCCACGTGACCCGCGAGGAGGGCGACGTCCTCATCGCCGTGGCCGACGACGGCGTGGGCATGGAGCAGGCCGCGGTGGACGCCCTGCTCGCCAGGACCGAGGGCGTCTCCCACGAGGAGAAGGGCACCGGCATCGCGCTGCGCAACGTCGCGGAGCGGCTCGAGCGCTTCTTCGGCGTGGGCTCGGGCGTGGACATCGTGAGCCGCCCCGACGAGGGCACCGTCGTCACGCTGCGCCTCGCCGCCGTGGAGGGGCCCGATCCGGACGGCGCCGCCCCGGGGGGCGGAATTGGCAACGGGGGGCAATAACCCCTAAACTCGGGGGCGGAGACCCTGTCCCTTGTACCGCGAGGTGATTCCATGCTCAGTGCGATGATCGTAGACGACGAGGCCCCGGCGCGTTCCGAGCTCCGCTACATCCTGGAGGAGACCGGACGCATCGACGGCGTCGACGAGGCCGCAAGCGCCCGCGAGGCCGTGGAGAAGATCATCGAGAACCGTCCCGACGTCCTGTTCCTGGACATCTCCATGCCCAAGACCACCGGCATGCAGCTGGCGGAGGCCCTCCACAAGCTCAAGAACCCGCCCGCGGTGGTGTTCGTCACCGCCTACAGCGAGTACGCCGTCAACGCCTTCGACGTCGACGCCGTGGACTACCTCATGAAGCCCGTGGAGACCGAGCGGCTGAGCACGGCCCTCGACAAGGTGGAGGCCCGCGCCGTCCCGGCCGCCCCCGCCGCGCACACCCCGCAGGAGCGCATCCCCGTGGAGAAGGGCGGCCGCAAGGTGCTCGTGCCGGTGGACCAGATCCGCTACATCGAGGCCAAGGACGACTACTCCTGCATCTACACCGACAACGACCGGTTCCTCTCCACCATCTCCCTCGCCCAGCTCGAGAACCGCCTGGCCCCCCACGGGTTCTTCCGCGTGCACCGGGGCTACATCGTCAACCTCGAGCACGTGGAGGACGTCGAGGTGGTGTCCAGCGGCATCCTGCAGCTGGGCCTCGACGGCATCCCCGACAAGAAGATCTCCGTCTCGCGCCGCCGGGTGGTCCAGCTCAAGCGGGCCCTGGGCATCTAGGGGCGGCACCGAGAAGGAGGCATTCCTTTGCGCGAGATCCGCGTCGACATCGTCAGCGACACCCACGGCCTGATCACCGACGAGCTCCGCCACGAGCTCTCGGGCGCCGACGTCATCGTCCATGCCGGCGACATCACGTCGTCGTCCGACTACGCCCTGCTCAGGTCCATCGCCCCGGTGCACCTGTGCCTGGGCAACAACGACTACACGGGCCAGTACGGCCCCGACATCAAGCGCAAGATGCGCTTCTCGGTGGACGGGGTCCGCTTCGAGGTGGCCCACTACCGCGACAAGCTCACGCCTGCCGCGGCCGACGTCTGCGTCTTCGGCCACACCCACCGCCCCTCCATCGAACGCTCGTCCGAGGGTGGCCAGGTGCTGCGCCGCCGGCGCCACCGCACCGTGGGCGACCACGTGAACGTCACGGCGCTCCAGGACGGTTCCGAGCTGCTCTCGCGGCCCCAGGCCGTGGACGACGAGCCCGGCGCGTGGCTCATCAACCCCGGCAGCCCCACGCTGCCCCGCACGAGCCTGGGCCCCACCATGGCGAGGCTCTGGGTGTGCGACGGCCTCGTGGAGGACCCCCAGATCATCCAGCTCCCCCTGAGCGAGGCCCAGGCGTCGAGCCCCTGGTTCTTCATGGGGCTGTAGGCCGCGCCGGGGGGTCGACGGACCCGAGGGGCCGCCGGGCGGGCAACCCGCTCAGCGGCCCTCTCCCATGCGCCGGTGCTTGGGTGCGGGCGGCACGTCGGGCGTGGTGTTCCACATGGCCGTGTCCATGGTGGGGTCCGGGCGTGCGGCCTTCTCGGGCGCGATGCGTGCCGCCAAAGCCGAGCTGTGGCGCGGGTTGGCGGGCTTGGGCAGGAAGAGCGGGGCCACGACGCGGGTGTAGAACGCCAGCCACACGAGCGAGACGCAGAAGCCGGCCACCACGTCGCTCGCATAGTGGACCCCCAGGTAGATGCGGGAGAAGCCCACCATGAAGATGACGGCGCCGAAGAACAGGCTCCAGAGCACGCGCATGGTGCGGTCGCGCTCGTAGCGCCAGATCATCCATACCAGCAGCCCGAAGAACGCCATGGACACCATGGAGTGGCCGCTCGGGAAGCTGTAGCCCACCTCGGAGATGAGGCGGAAGCCGTCGGGGCGGGGCCGGTGGACGATGTACTTGAGCAGCTCGTTCAGGGCCACCACGAGCACGAGGTTGAGGGCGCAGCACCAGCCGGGGCGACGCCCCGGGGCGAAGGCCGCCACGATGACCAGCATCACCAGCAGCGGGACCGGGGCGGCCAGGTTGGTGACGCTCGTCATGACGGGCGTGAGCCAGTCGGTTCGCATGTGGAGCACCACGAGCCAGTAGGCCAGCTGGTCCATGCGCACTATGTCGGAGAAGAGCACGTCCTCCAAGATGGCGATGAGGACGATGAGGGCGAGGCACACGACGATGGTGCGCCAGTGGTTGCGGCACAGCCCTGCGAACCGGGTGGTCCACGGGGTGCGGTGGCTCTGGGGCAACGGTGGCTCCTTCCTTGCGTGCCGTTCAGGCTCGTGGTGATTATGGCCCTGTGGCGCACGGGCGGCGCCCGGGTTCCCCCTGTCTTTCAGAGATGTCATCTCCCGCCGGCGTCGGGGCACGAAAAAGGCGCCCTGCCGGTGGCGGGGCGCCTCGACCGCTGGGGCGGGCCTTACAGGTACTTGGCGATCTCCTGGGCGAGGACGTCGCGGGGCTGGGCGCCCACCATGGTATGGACCGGCTTGCCGTCCTTGAACAGGATGAGCGTGGGGATGGACATGACCTGGAAGCGCACGGCGAGGTCCTGGTTCTCCTCGACGTTCACCTTGCAGACGTCCAGGACGTCTGCCATCTGGTCGGCGAGGTCCTCGACGATGGGGGAGAGCATGCGACAGGGGCCGCACCAGCTGGCCCAGAAATCCACGAGGACGGGCTTCTGGGCATTGTTGATGGTCTCGTCGAAGTTCGCGGCGGTGAGCTCTTTGGCTGCCATGACAACCTCCTTGGGTAAGGACGGGCCCCCGCGGGCGCCCGTCGCGCTGTGTTCTTGAGGGTGTCTACCCCGGACCACCCTCTTGCGATACGGTTGATGGGCCGGGGGCGCCGGCCCATCTCCGGCTCTCCACGAACCGGCGGCCGGCATGGGGCGAGGAGGGTCCATGGAAGACACCCGGGGCAAGGTGCGCTCCCGGTACGGGGCCAAGGCGCGCGAGGAGCTCGCGGCCCTCGAGGCCGCCGGCGCGGTGCTCGCGGGCAACGCCTACTCGAGCGTCCTGCTCGTCAAGGGCGAGCCCGGCCCGGCCGAACGCTCCGGCGCCCCGCTCCTCTCGGGCCCCGATGGCACGGCGCTGAGGAGCGCCCTCGCGGCACTGGGCTACGCCCCCGAGGACTGGTGCGCCGTGGCCGCGTGGGACCGCACCGGAGCCCCGGTGACGGTGGGGCTCATGAACCTCGTGGTCTCGACCCTCTCCCCGCTCACCGTGGTGGTGCTCGACGAGGCGGCGTGCGCGGCGGTGCGCGACGCCCTGGCGGCCGACCTCGTGGGCCTCGCCTCCATCGAGGAGGCCATGCTCTGCCCGGGCTGGCCGGTGCACGCCCGGGGCATGCGCGTCATGGCCCTCGGCGGCTTCGAGGCCGCCCTCGCCGACCCCGGGCGCAAGCGCGTGATGTGGGACCGCCTCAAGCAGCTCCCCCCGCTCGACCAACCGTTCTGAGGGACGCCCGGCGCGCGCGGATTTGTAAAAGGCATATGAGTGCCCACAGGCCGTCCGGGGCGGCTCCTTTGGAGTAGGCTGAAGAAAAAAGGAGCGCGCGGGGACCCCGTGACCCGCGAAGAGAAGGGAACAGCCATGGCCTTGCCCAAGCCCGTCGACGTCACCCGGACCCCCGAGTGGGCCGCCCTCCAGGAGCACTTCGACCGCCTCCAGGAGGAGGGGGTCTCCCTCAAGAAGTGGTTCGCCGACGACCCCGACCGTGTGGCATCCATGACCTTCGACGTCGAGGACCTGCGGTTCGACCTCTCCAAGAACCTCGTGACCGAGGAGACCCTCGACCTCCTCGTCAAGCTCGGCCGCGCCGTCGACCTCGAGGGGCGCTTCCGCTCCATGGTCTGCGGCGAGCACATCAACACCACCGAGGACCGCGCCGTGCTCCACACCGCCCTGCGTCGTCCCAAGGAGCAGTCCGGCGCCTTCATGGTGGACGGCCAGGACGTCGTGGCCGACGTCCACGAGACCCTCGCCTCCATCTACGACTTCGCCGACAAGGTGCGCTCCGGCGCCTGGACCGGCGTCACCGGCCGTCCCATCGAAACCGTCGTCAACATCGGCATCGGTGGCTCCGACCTGGGTCCCGTCATGGCGTACGAGGCGCTCAAGCCGTTCGCCGACGCCGGCATCAAGGCCCGCTACGTCTCCAACATCGACCCCAACGACATCGCCGAGAAGACCCGCGACCTGGACCCGGAGACCACGCTGTTCGTCGTCGTCTCCAAGACCTTCGGCACCCTCGAGACCCTGACCAACGCCCGTGAGGCGCGCGCATGGCTCCTCGAGGGCCTGCGCGACGCCGGCGCCATCGACGGCTCCGAGGACGCCGCCAAGGAGGCCGTGTCCCGCCACTTCGTGGCCGTCTCCACCAACCTCGAGCTCGTGGAGGAGTTCGGCATCGACCCCAAGAACGCCTTCGGCTTCTGGAACTGGGTCGGCGGCCGCTACTCCGTGGACTCCGCCGTGGGCACCATCCTCGCCGTGGTGCTCGGCCCCGAGCGCTTCCAGGACTTCCTGGCCGGCATGCACGCCATGGACCACTACTTCGCCCACACGCCCCTCGAGGAGAACGCCGTCGCGCTCATGGGCCTCATCAACGTGTGGTACGTGGACTTCTTCAAGAGCTATAGCCACGCCGTGCTGCCGTACGACCAGTACCTGCACCGCTTCCCGGCGTACCTGCAGCAGCTCACCATGGAGTCCAACGGCAAGTCCGTGCGTTGGGACGGCACGCCCGTCACCACCGAGACCGGCGAGATCTTCTGGGGCGAGCCCGGCACCAACGGCCAGCACGCGTTCTACCAGCTCATCCATCAGGGCACGCAGCTGATCCCGGCCGACTTCATCGCGTTCGCCAACACCCCCAACCCCACCCGCGACGGCGAGCAGGACGTCCAGGAGCTCTTCCTCGGCAACTTCCTGGCCCAGACCAAGGCGCTGGCCTTCGGCAAGACCGCCGAAGAGGTGCGCGCCGAGGGCACGCCGGAAGAGATCGTCCCGGCCCGCGTCTTCGAGGGCAACCGCCCGACCACGTCGATCTTCGGCGTGCGCCTCGACCCGTTCGCGCTCGGCGAGCTGATCGCGCTCTATGAGCACATCACGTTCGTCGAGGGCACCGTGTGGGGCCTCGACTCCTACGACCAGTGGGGCGTTGAGCTGGGCAAGCAGCTGGCCAAGGAGATCACCCCGGCCCTTTCCGAGTCGGACGCCGCCCTCGCCGAGCAGGACGCCTCCACCCGGAGCCTCATCGAGTTCTACCGCGAGAACCGCACCTGGTAGCAGCCTCACCAGGCACCGGCGGTACCCGGGACCCCGTCGCGCACCCCTGCGGCGGGGTCCCTTTCCGTGGGGGCGTGGGGCCGCGGTGGGAACCGTCCCGTATGGGGCGGGTCGCCGCGCCGGGCGGGTAGAATGGGAGGAATCCGGGAGCGCCGGACCCGGCGCGCAGTCGACCAAGGAGGCCCCGTGGCACAGCTCATCGACATCCAGAAGGTGGTCGTCGGACCCAAAGACCTCACGGCCACGGTGCGCGTCGCCGAGGGCGCACCCCTCATGACGAGCGAGGACGTCGAGGCTACGGCCCATGTCTACTGGCTCATGCCCCAGATCGCCCAGCATGTCTGCCTCGGCGACGCCGCCCCCGCCTTCCAGGACGTCATGGGCGACACCGAGCTCGCCCACCTGCTCGAACATGTGACGGTCGAGCTCCTCGCCCGCACGAACATGGCGGGCGACATCCCCTGCGGGCGCACCCGTGCCACGGACGACGGGCGCACCTGGGAGGTCTCGTTCCCGTGCCCCGACGACGTGCTGGTGACCGGCGCCCTCTCGAGCGCCGCATGGATCCTCCAGTGGGCCTTCGCGGGGGCCGACCCCGCCACCGAGCCCGACGTCGACGCCATCGTGGAGGGCCTGGCCCAGCTCGTGCAGGTCGCCTACGCCACGGCCGGCGACGGCGCGGCGCCCGCCGAGGACGCCGAGGGCGACCCCGAGCCCGGTGCCGCCCCCGCCGAGGACGACGTCGTCGTGGAGGCCGTGGGGGACCCGGCGGACGAGGCGGCCGTCGACGCCGTGGCCGAGGAGGCCGAGGGGCCCGTCGCCTGACGCTTTCGGCTGTGTATTGTCGGGGAAACGCGCCGTTGCGCCGGCCGGCCGGCAAACCGTGCCTAAACTGGGGTATAGCACCAACTCGAACACGGGCCGCAGGGCCCTTGGAAGGGCATTCGGAAGGCGCGCGGGCGCCAAAGGAGGAAGTGTCATGAGCAACGCTAACGGTGGTCTCGGGTTCGTCTTCGGTGCGGTCATCGGTGCCGGCATCGGCGCGGTGGCCGGCCTGCTTCTGGCCCCCCGTTCCGGTGAGGAGACCCGTGCCATGGCCGCGGACTCCATGAACGACGTGTGGGACAAGGCCGTCGACGCCTACGAGAAGGGCGCCAACCAGGTGGCCAGCAAGATCAACTCCGTGACCCCCACGGTCAACGCCAAGACCGACGAGCTCCGCGCCAAGGTGGACCTCGCCCGCGAGCGTGTCGACCAGCTCCGCTCCACCCTGTCCGACTCCGTGAACCAGGCCTCCGCCAACGTGCAGGACGCCATCAACACGGTGGCCAGCAAGGCCGACGCCGCCGCCGAGAAGGCCGACACCGCGGCTGCCGACGTCAAGGTGGAGAACGTCGAGGCCTAGGGGCGCCCGGCGACCAGGCACGTCCGAAGCACCCGCCGGAGCCCGTGGGCCCGGCGGGTTTTTCTTGCCCGGACCCTGTCGTGGCGGTGTCGCGAACCGCGGCCGGGCGGGTTATGATGGCCACATCGGAAACGGCTCGAACGATAGGATTGTTGATGCTAACCATGGAGCAGCTCGTGGGCCAGAAGGTGTTCGTGCCCCGCCCCGAGGGCAAGCGCACCAAGGCAGACGGCACCCCGGCTCCGCCCAAGCGCATCGGCAAGGTCCACAACCTCGTCTTCTCCCCGGAGGGCACCTCCGTGGTGGGCCTCATGGTCAAGCGCCCCGACGTGGCAGGCATGGTCAAGCGCGACGACCTGTTCGTGGCGCTCGACACCGTGGGCACGTTCGAGGGCGGCATGCTTGTGGACGAGGCCGGCACGGGCGACGTGGCCGCCAAGGCGCGGGGTCTCGACCTCGACCGCTGCATCATCTGGGGCGGCATGGACGTCGCCACCCGCTCGGGCCGCCAGCTCGGCTACGTGACCGATGTGCAGTTCGACTACGGCACCGGCGCGGTCGACACGGTCTACGTGACCGACGGCGCCGTGGCGGCCTCCGTGGTGGGCTCGGTGCCGGTGCCGGGCACCATGCTCGTGGGCTACTCCAAGGGGTACATGGTGGTGGACGACGAGGCCGCCGACCTCGCGCTCACCGGCGGACTGGCCGCCAAGGCGGGGGAGGGCTTCGCCCATGCGAAGATCGCCGGCAAGGAGGCCGCGAGCAAGGCCGGCGCCGCGGCGGGTAAGGCCGTGGACAAGGGCTCGTTCGCCTTGGGCCGTGCCCTGGGCTCCGCCAAGCGCTCCATCGCCGAGGCCATGGCCGACGACGGCTCCGACGACCCGCTGCCCAGCGCCGCTGCCGAGGCCGTGCGCGTGGAGGCCCCCGCCGAGCCCAAGGCCGTGCCCGGCGAGGCGGGCGAGCCGCCGCTCTACGCCCCCACGGGCGCCGGGGACACCCCGGGAGCCGCGGGCACGACCCCCAAGGCCGAGCCCAGACCCAAGGGCGCCGAGAAGGACGCCGCCGCCCGGGCCGCCAAGGCCGTGGGGCGCCAGCTCGGCAAGACCCAGGGGATGTTCAAGTCCTTCCTCAAGGAGTTCGAAGAGGCCAGCAAGTAGCGGCCCGATGCCATAGACGTGGCGCGAGGCCACGGGAACGGAAACGGTGCGCACCATGAAGCACAGCAAAGACAACGACCGGCGCGTGGCGAGCCACATGGCCCGCAAGGCATCGCGCCGCAGCGACGCCCCCACACCCGCCCACGCCGCGCCCACCGGACAGGGGAAGACCTCCCATCCTGGCAAGCCCGCGGCCGCCGCCGGCAAGGTGCCGCCCGCCGTGGCCCCCCGGCCCGTCACCCGCCCCGCTGCCGAGAACCCCTACATCCCGTCCGCCGAGCCCGCCGCCGGCGCCCAGACCGGCTACCGCGCCCCGGAGCCCAACCCCGTGCTCTCGAGCGACGCCCCCATCGGCCACACCGACCTCGGCTTCAAGCCCGTGCGCGAGCAGCCCGGCTCCGGCCGGCGCCGCCTCGACCCCAAGAAGCGCAACCGCGCCATCCTCGCGATCGTGCTGGTGTTCGCGCTCGTCGGCGTCATGGCGCTCGTCTCGTGGCTCAACCGCAGCGTCACGTTCAGCCTCAACGGGTCCGACGCCACCGTGAAGGTGGGCACCACCATCGAGCAGCTCATGGCCGACAAGGGCCTCTCCTACACGCCGGGCGACCTCCTCAGCGTCAAGGGCGAGGTGCTCAAGCAGGGCGAGGGCAACCCCTTCTCGGCCAAGGTGGGCGACAGCGACCTATCCGTGGACGACGCCCGCGCCTACCGCATCCAGGGCGGCGAGACCGTCGAGCTGGGCGACGGCACCGACACCACCGAGCCCTACACCACCCAGGTGCAGGAGGAGCAGCCCAAGCTCGTTATGGACGGCACCTGGGGCGCCGTGAGCTACGTGAGCCAGTGGGGCAAGGTGGGCAAGGTCGAGATGCGCACCGGCTCCATCTCCGGCGAGACCGCCCAGGGCGACGTCGTCCAGGAGGTCCAGAACTGCGTCATCACCGTCCGCAACGTGGAGCCCAAGGACGACGAGAAGCTCGTGGCCCTCACCTTCGACGACGGCCCCTCCGAGTACACCCAGAGGTACCTGGACATCCTCAAGCAGTACGACGCCAAGGCCACGTTCTTCAACCTCGGGCAGAACATCGCCAACTACCCCGACCAGGCCAAGGCCATCGTGGACGCCGGCTGCCAGCTGGCCAGCCACACCCAGACGCACCAGCAGCTGCCCACCCTGGGCGCTGAGAAGCTGCAGTCCGAGCTCAAGGCCACGTTCGACGAGATCGAGAAGGCCACGGGCGTCAAGACCACGGTCATCCGCCCGCCCTACGGCGACTTCAAGGAGCGCACCTGGCTGGAGAGCGGCGGCCTCATGAGCCTCTCGGTGCTCTGGAACCAGGACTCCCTCGACTGGAAGCGCCCCGGCGCCTCCACCATCGTGGAGAACTCGCTGGTCAACATCACGCCGGGCTCCATCATCCTCATGCACGACGGCGGCGGCAACCGCGACCAGGACGTCGAGGCGCTGCCCACCATCATCCAGCGCCTCCAGGCCGACGGCTACAAGCTCGTGACCGTCGACGAGCTCCTGGCCAGCGACCCCAACGTGCCCGAGGACATCGCTTCCGGCGACGCCACGCTGCCCGAGGGCTGCGTGTGGCCCACCGAGCTCGGCGACGCCTAAGGGGACCCGTGGGTATCGCGCACCGCATAGAGACGAGCATCGACGCCGCCTCCTGCATGCACCTGCTCGACCGCGAGCTGCGGGAGCAGGCGGCCGACTGGTGCTACCGGGTGCTGCTCCACAACATCCAGATGCTGTACATGCCGCCGGGCTCCATCCTGCGGGAGCCCGACCTCGCCGGGCGCATGGGGGTGTCGCGCACCCCGGTGCACGAGGCCGTCAAGCGGCTCATCGAGTCGCACCTGGTCTTCGTGGCGCCCAAGCGGGCCACGTTCGTCTCCCTCATCGACATGGACGTGCACGCCCAGGGGCGCTTCGCCCGCACGGCGGTGGAGCCCCTGCTGATCGCCAAGCTGCAGGGTCGGCTCACGCCGGAGCAGCACGGCGACTACGAGGCCAACATCGCCCGGCAGGAGGAGATGGCCCGTCAGGGCGCCAACCCGCGCGACGTGGTGGCCGTGGACGACGGGTTCCACCACCTGCTCTACACCCACACCGGCAACGAGCTTGTGTGGGAGGCCAACCGCATGGTGTCGGCGCAGTTCGACCGCGTGCGCTACATGGGCCTGGTGCTGGGCTACGAGCACCTCATGGTGGGGGAGCACGACTTCCTGCTCGACATCCTCGAGACGGGCGACGTGCCCGTGACGGACATCTACGACATGGTGGACGCCCACCTCAAGGGCTACCGACGCTTCATCGACCGCCTGAGGGCGGATCACCCCGACTACTTCGCCTAGGGGCCTTCACCGACGAGGGTCCGGGCCTTTGCATCGCCGGAGACAGTTCGAGGGGCCGCGTGTATCGCGAGATACACGTGGCCCCTCTCAGATGTCTCCTTGCGATGCAAAGGCCCGGACCCGGCTGTGACCCCGTTGCTCCACCTGGGAGATGTCGCACTGTCACCTTGGCCGGGCATCTTGGCTGTTACACACCGCCGTGACGCGGTCCTGCCCCGTTGCCTACTCCACCAGGGCCGCAGCCTCGCGCACCAGGCGCTCCACCGTGGCGAAGTCGCCGGCGGCCACCACGTCGGCCGGGGCCACCCAGGTGCCCCCCACGCAGAAGACGTTGGGGGAGTCCAGGTACTCGCGGGCGTTGCCCGGCTTCACGCCGCCGGTGCACATGAACTTGACGCCGGGGAAGGGGCCGTTCATGGCGTGCAGCATGGCGGTGCCGCCCACTACGGAGGCGGGGAAGAGCTTCACATGGTCCACGCCCAGGTCGATGGCGCGCACGACCTCGCTCGGGGTGGCGAGGCCCGGAACCACGGGGACCTCGTGGCGCACGCACCAGCGCACGGAGTCCTCGGCGATGCCCGGGCTCACGATGAACTTGGCGCCGGCCTCCACGGCGGCCTCGGTGGTGGGCACGTCGATGACGGTGCCGGCGCCCACGAGCAGGTCGGGCACCTCCTCTGCCATGCGGCGGATGCACTCGGCGGCGCAGGGCGTGCGGAACGTGACCTCGGCCGCGGGCAGTCCGCCGGCCACGAGGGCGCGGCCCAGGGGCACGGCGAACTCCGGGTTGTCGATGGTGATGACGGGGATGATGCCGATCTGCTCGAACCGGTCGAGCACGGCGGTGATTGTGGGGTTGTCCTTGTACATGCTTACTCCTTGACGGGGGTGTGGGCCGGGTCGGCCATGAAGGCGTCGAGCTGCTCGCGGGTGGGCAGCCCCTCGTTGTCGCCGCGGCTGGTGAGCTGGATGGCGCCGATGGCGCAGCCGCGCGTGACGGCCTGCTCAACGTCCTGGCCCTCGAGCAGGGCCGAGATGACGCCGGCCGCGAAGCCGTCGCCGGCGCCCACGGTGTCCACGATCTCGTCCACGCGGAAGCCGGGCACATAGCCCTCGCGCCCGTCCTCGCAGGCGTAGTAGGCGCCGTCGGCCCCCAGCTTCACCACCACGAGCTTGGAGCCGGCCTCGAGGTAGCGGGCCGCGGCCTCGCGCTCGTCGCGGGTGCCGAGGAGCACCTCGCACTCGTTGATGCCGGGCAGGAAGATGTCGGACAGCGCCGCCAGGGCGTTGGTGGTCTCGACCATGGTCCGGGTGTCGGGCCAGAGCTGCGGGCGCAGGTTGCAGTCGAACGACACGGTCACGTCGGCGTCTCGGGCCTTGCCCATGAGGTCGAGGGTGGCGGCGCGGCAGGGGTCGGAGAGGGCCGGCAGGATGCCGGTGAGGTGCACCATGGCGCACTCGGACAGGTCGATGCCGGCGAGGTCCTCGGGGGAGAGGGTGCTGGCGGCGGAGCCTGCGCGGAAGTAGTAGATCTCGGGGTCGCCCTCGGTCACCTGGCTCTTGAGCATGAAGCCCGTGTTGCGCTCGTCGGTCCTGATCACCATCTTGGTGTCGATGCCGATCTCGTCCATGGACTTGACGATGCGGGCCCCGAAGGGGTCGGGGCCGAGCTTGGTGAGGAAGGCCGCCTCGTGCCCCAGGCGGGTGAGACCCACGGCAACGTTGAACTCGGCCCCGGCCACGGCGAACGTGTAGCTGCCCACCGAGTCGAGCGGGCCGGGGTTGTCGGCGATGAACAGGCCCATGGGCTCACCCACGAGCAGGACCTTGTCGGACATGGTGCGACTCCTTTCGCATAGGTGCCCCTCTGGGCTCAGCACTTATATATTTCCACTCATGGGGAGCGATGGGGACGAGAATCGCGGTTTTTTGCCAAAGGCCCCTCATTTTTCTGTGAACGTTATCGCGTGAGAACAACCTGAAAAGAAGCGAGCTGAGAAGCCCATAAAACCACAGTTTAAATGACGTAGATGCTAGGAACTGTCCAGCATCTATAAATGAGATTGAAAAAGAGCTCGAACTACCGTCCACGGAGGGAAATATACCGTCTGCCGTCTGAACCACACCTAAGGGGACATGCATAGAAATATATAACCAGGCACCGGGCCTGGCCGACACAGGCCCGCGACCCCAGAGGAGGAACAGATGACTTCCCTTTTCGATCTCACCGGCAAGAAGGCCATCGTCACCGGAGGCACCCGCGGTCTTGGCCGCGGCATCGCCGAGGGCCTCATGGAGGCCGGCGCCTCCGTCACCATCTTCGGCACCGGCGAGTCCGCCAAGACCGTGGCCGACGAGTTCTGCAAGAAGGGCTTCGACTGCCGCGGCATCATCGTGGACATCGGCGACCGCGTGGCGTGCAAGGAGGCCTACGACGAGGCCGTGGCTGCCATGGACGGCCTCGACATCCTCGTCAACTGCGCCGGCGTGCAGTCCCGCCACCCCTCTGAGGAGTTCCCCTTCGAGGACTGGGACTGGGTCATCAACGTGAACCTCAACGCCACGTTCGAGCTCTGCCAGCTGGCCGGCAACACCTTCATCGCCCAGGGCCACGGCAAGATCATCAACCTCGCCTCCATGCTCTCCTTCTTCGGCGGCTTCACCGTCCCGGCCTACGCCGCCTCCAAGGGCGCCGTCGCGCAGCTGACCAAGGCCCTGTGCAACGAGTGGGCCTCCAAGGGCATCAACGTCAACGCCATCGCCCCCGGCTACATGGCCACCGAGATGAACACCGCCCTCACCGACCCCGAGAACCCGCGCTTCAAGGAGATCACCGACCGCATCCCGGCCCACCGCTGGGGCACCGGCGACGACATGAAGGGCGCCGCGATCTTCCTGGCCTCCGCCGCCTCCGACTACCTCAACGGCGCGGTCATCCCCGTCGACGGCGGCTACCTCGTCAAGTAAGCACCCCTGAACAAGCCCCCGGAAGGAGCCCCTGGACCATGCAGGTCATCATCACCGACAACGATCACGCCGACATCGACACCGAGCGCCGCATCCTGGAGGAGGCCGGCGTGCCCTTCCGCCTCGAGCAGTGCGTCACCGAGGACGACGTCATCGAGCGCTGCGCCGACGGCGAGATCTTCCTCAACCAGTACGCGCCCATCACGCGCCGCGTCGTGGAGGCCCTGCCCAACCTCAAGCTCGTGGTCCGTTACGGCGTGGGCGTCAACAACGTGGACGTCGAGGCCTGCACCGAGCACGGCGTGCAGGTGGAGAACGTGCCCGACTACGGCATGAACGAGGTGGCCGACCAGGCCATCGCCCTCATGATGGCCCTCCTGCGCAAGGTGGTCCTCATGAACGAGTACACCAAGACCGAGGGCTGGGACTACGCCCGCTCGGTGCCGGTGCACCGCCTCTCCGAGCTCACCTGCGGCGTCATCGGCCTCGGCCGCATCGGCCGCGAGTTCGCCAAGCGCGCCCACGCCCTGGGCATGAAGGTCATCGGCTACGACCCCTACTTCACCCCCGGCGAGGAGTTCTCCTTCGTGGAGCAGGTCGACCTCGACGACCTCATGGAGCGCTCCGACGTCATCTCGGTGCACTGCCCGCCCGAGCACGCCATGGACATGTTCAACAAGGACGCCTTCGCCCGCATGAAGGACACCGCCTACCTCATCAACGTGGCCCGCGGCGGCATCGTCAACGAGGCCGACCTCGACGTCGCCCTCGCCGAGGGCCAGATCGCCGGCGCCGCCCTCGACTGCATGGAGAACGAGCCCGTGGCCCCCGGCAACCCGCTGTTCGCCCATGAGAACCTCCTCGTCACGCCGCACATGGCCTGGTACTCCGAGGAGGCCGCCGACGAGCTCAACACCAAGGTGGCCGAGGAGGCCGTCGCCTTCGCCACCGGCGAGCCCATCCGCTACCCCGTCAACACGCTCTCCTAGGAGGACCCATGCGCAAGCGCATCCCCATCCTGGTCGTGGGCACCGTCACCCTGCTGTTCCTCGGCCTCATCTACGGCTACTCCGTGGTCATGGCGCCCCTCAAGGCCCAGTTCGGCTGGTCCGTCTCGGGCATGACCGTCATCTTCGCCCTGTCCATGATCGCCTTCACCGTGGGCAACCTCGTGGCCGGCAAGCTCCTCAAGCGTCACGACGTGCGGTTCGTCATGACCGTGGCCATCGCGTTCCTGCTCGTGGGCTTCGTGGGCTCCGCCTTCGCCGACGGTGCCTCCAGCCTGCCGATGGTGTGGCTCACCTACGGCATCGTGGCCTCGGTGGGCATCGGCTTCGTCTACAACGTCATCGTCCCCACCGTCACGGCCTGGTTCCCCGACAAGACCGGCATGGCCCAGGGCATCTGCCTCATGGGTTACGGCTTGGGCGGCTTCGTCCTCGGCCCCGTGCTCACCCAGCTCTACGCCGTGACCGACTGGCGCATCGTGTTCGTGGCCATGGCCGTGATCTTCTCGGCCCTCGTGTTCGCGAGCTCCATCGTGATCCACATGCCCACCTCCGAGGAGGCCGCCGCGCTGCCCGCCTCCAAGGCTGCGGGCGACAATGCCGGCAACGCCGCCGGCACCCAGGACGTGCCCACGTCGGGGCTCTTCCGCGACCCCACGTTCTACCTCTTCTACCTGTGGATGTTCCTGCTCGGCGCCGTGGGCATGGCCACCACCGGCATCGGCCGCGAGTTTCCCACGAGCCTGGGCGCCGACGCCGTCACCGCCGCCTTCGTCATCGGCTTCGTCAACATCGGCAGCGGCCTCGGGCGCCTCATCGGCGGTACCCTGCTCGACCGCATCGGCCGTGCCCCGTTCATGGTGGGCACCGCCTGCCTCTCCATCGCCGGTGCGCTGATCATGCTGGCGGCCCAGGTCACCGGCTCCATCGCCGTCCAGGTGGCGGGATGCCTGGTCACCGGCCTCGCCTGGGGCGCGGTCATCGTCACCATGGCCTTCGTGGTGCGCAAGGTGTGGGGCCAGGCCAACTTCGCCGAGAACCTGGCCGTCGTGAACTCCTACGGCATCTTCGCCGCCCTCGTGGGCTCCATCGGCTCCGGCGTGCTGCTCCAGGCCGTGGGCTCCCTGGCCACGGTGCTCGTGGTCATGGCCTGCTTCGGCGTCGTGGGCCTGGTGGACGCCCTCGTCCTCAACGCCCACCGCTCCAAGGTGGCCCGTCTCAAGGCCGCCCACGCCGGCGCCCGGGCGGAGTAGGGGAGGCCCCGGCCCCGTGCCGCCGTCCCCGCCCCCCCACGTTCGACCCCTCGCAACCAACCCCGTAAGGAGGTCCCCATGAAAGACGAGAAGTGCGCCTACTGCATGGCCTGGGACGACCCCAGCCTCATGGACGCCTACGGCATCCCCCTGGCCGAGCTCGAGAACTCCAACCTCATCCTGTTCAAGGAGCAGAGCCACCCGGGCCGCGTGATCGTGGCCGCCAAGCAGCATGTGGACGATATCTCCGACCTCACCGAGGACGAGGCCCTGGCCTACATGGCCGACGTCCGCCGCGTGGCCGCCGCCCTCCACAAGGCCTTCGCCCCGCAGAAGATCAACTTCGGCGCCTACGGCGACCTGATGCACCACCTGCACTTCCACCTGGTGCCCAAGTACGAGAACGACGAGTACGAGTGGGGCGACGTCTTTGCCATGAACCCCGGCCGCGTGTCCCTCACCCCCGAGGAGTACGACGAGCTGGGCAAGAGGATCCTCGCCGCCCTGGGGGACTAGGCAACGGCGACAGAGGCCCGCGTTTCGACGAGGCCCCCGGCCGCAGGGAGAACCTGCGACCGGGGGCCTTTGCCGTGCTGCGGTGCGTGACGATGGGGACGGGTGCGTCCGCCACGTTCCTCGTGCCGGGTGTGCCGAGAGCCGGGCGTGGCGGAGGGAAATCGCGATCTCCCCTCATTTCCGGTCCCGTGGTAAGGGGAAATCGAGATTCCTCCTCGCTCTTTGCCGGTCAAGGGAGGGCAAATCGCGATTTCCCCGCAGGAGATGAGGGCCAATCGCGATTTCCCCTCATGTGACATCGGACGAGCCCGACCAAAGTGACGGCGGCGCCCCGCGCCCCCTAGCAGAGCGTGGGGATCCCCATGGACGCGATCTGGCCGAGCAGGGCCACGTCGGTGCAGTCGGTGATGACGGCCGTGAAGTCCGTGATGGAGGCGAACCGGTAGCCGGCGCGGCTGGAGAACTTCCACTGCTACGAGCGGGAAGGGTCTTCAGCCGTCGAAACGCTCCAAGGGCTTCCCAAGTAGCTCTCCGTCCGCGTCGTACCCCTTGACGAGTTCCCAGCCGCTCACATAACCCGAGGTGTCCAGTGGATAGAGGTGCGTCCACGTGATGACGTCACCCTTCTCCACGGTGGCCATGACCTCTTGAACCGACGGATCGTCGGTTTTGAATGTCACGAGCACATACGTGCCCTTGCCAAGGGAGCGGCTGTCCAAGACTCTCGTCACCACCAAGTACCGCTGGTCCCGGGTGTCCTTCAACACGATCTCTCCAGTGGAGAAGGTCTTGACCATACTGTCGACGCGCGCGCCGGACGAGCAGCCTAGAAGCAGCAAGAGGGGGAGGGCTATGACGACGATCGCGGTCGGAAGGGCTCGCCTAGAAAAACGTGCCATGGGTGTAGCCGTAGCCACTATATGAATAGTTAAGAAACACCATGCTGCTCCATCCGTCGTAAACATGAAGGGTGTTCATGGTCTGCCCGTTTCTCTGTAGACAGGCCCAACCCGCGACGCTCATGGCGTGACTTGGGCGTGATGCCGGGGACGGGTACATCTGTCACTTTCTGCCACTTCCTGGTTCATGATTTGATTTTGAGGTCCCATCCCGGTACGTAGCCCAGGGTCCCGGGGGCGAGGGTGCTCGTCCAAGCGATGTGAGCGCCGGGCGGGACCGTCGCGGCCGCGACGGTCCCTCTGAACGTCACGAGCACGAAGGAGCCGACTTCAAGTCGGGGGCTGTCGAGCACCTTGGCGACCACAAGGAGCTCCTCTCCTTCCCTTTGCGACAGCACGACCTCGCCCTCGGAGACCCCTGCCGCCGCGCCTTCGCCTCCGGTCTGCGCCTGCGAGGCGTCATCTGCGTTCGTGCTCGGCGACGGGCCGGTCTCGGACCGGGGGCTTTGACCGCACGAGGCCAAGGCGCCGCCGGCCAGCAAGCCGGCGGCAGCTATGAGGCGTCGCCTAGAAAAAAGTTCCATACGTGAATCCATAACCACTGTAGGAAACATTGAGATATGTCATGGATGCCCATCCGTCGTAGACGCTAAGGGTGTTCATGGCGAGGTCGCCTCTCTTCAGGCACGCCCATCCCTGAACGGCCATGGAATGGCCCGATTCCTCTCCGTTTGGTTTGGTGATGGAAGCGGAGAAAACGCTGTGCTTCCTCTCGTCTACTTGTTTTTTGTACGTCGAGAATTGTGGGCTCCCTGTCCTGCTGTAGTTTTGTGGATACCCTCGCGAAGAGCAGAAACTTGCAAATCCTGGACCGATATCTCCGTTTGTGGTCGAACCAAGGGTGCCCCCATAGGCACCACGGGCTTCCAAGGTCGTTGTCTTGGTGTAATTCCACAGCTGCCGATAGCACGACCAATCGGAGAATGGGTCGATTAGGAACCCAGAGCCAGTCCATGTCATTCCGGCAATGGTGTAAAGGGCGGTGATGGCACATGCATAGAGGCCCGTGTTTCGCTCGATTTGCTCCTCCGTGGCAAACCAATAATCACCGATGTAGCCAGATGAGACGGTCGTATACGGGCTTCCGTATACCTCGTTGAGACCGATCATGAGGTTGGTCCATTCGGTTGTTGGAGTTGAGGCGCTCTTTTGCAATGGCTTGACCACTGAGCCATCGCCCTCAACGGCTTTCCCCGCTTCCTCGTCGTAGGGGTAAAGGTCCAGCGGAGAGAGCTGCATTAGGCAGGGTGTGCCCACGCTCTTGATACCCCGGCTCTTTCTTAGTCCCTGCATATGTCGCTCGTAAGGTCCGACGGTGCCCTTGTCGAAGCAGAACGACGTGATAAGGTCGGGACAGTTCACATCCAGCAGCACATATCCGCTGTTTGCGCCGCCTTCCAAAACATCGACAGCGTATCCTGCGGGCTGCCCGTACACATCGACGATGGGGATCGGGTTGTCCACCCCGGCCGTCGCGGTGTAGTTGTTCTTGACGAAGCGCTCGGCGTAATCGAGAGCAAGCTCTGAGTCAAAGAGGACTGTGTCGTCCCCCTCCGCCGCAAGAGCCCTTTTCGGGTGAGGGATGCCCATGGCTGCGACCGCTGCCAAGGCCTGCAGGAAACGCTTACGTGAGATGCCCATGTAACCCCCTCTTTGCTGTCCCTTACTTACCTAGAGTATTGGGGTGATATAAATATCGAGCTATGTTCTTTCGCTTATCGGAAAGATGCTTGCGGAGCACAGTAAGCGTGTTAACCTAGTCCTACCTGTGGATATTCATATTTTACGATATTAAGAATGACTGTGTCGGCGCAAGGGTGTTCCAGCGCCGCTCCTTGTCGGCGTCGGCAGGTGAGAGGCAAGGGGACTCTCAGCCGTTTCCGAGAGGGGCGCCTGCCTGCGTCTGGCACGAACGGTCTCCGTTGCGCGGTCGAACTGGCGCATCGGGGGCCTTTCGTGACGCAATCGCCGCGCATTGACGGTCCTTCATGCCAAACCGCGCATTGAAGGCCGTTCGCGCCACCGTGTGTGACAGCGGACGAGCCCGACCAAAGTGACGGCGGCCCGCCGCCCGTCCTCGCTAGCAGAGCGTGGGTATCCCCATGGACGCGATCTGGCCGAGCAGGGCCACGTCGGTGCAGTCGGTGATGACGGCCGTGAAGTCGGTGATGGAGGCGAACCGGTAGCCGGCACGGCTGGAGAACTTCCACTGCTCCGCCAGCAGGAACTCGTAGGTGGCGTTGGCGATGGCGCGCTGCTTCACGAGGCCGTCGTCCATGACGTCGGCCATGACGGCGCGCTTCTGCACCGAGATGCTCGAGCACGATATGAACGCCTTCTCGAAGAGCAGCGGCTCCAGGAGGCTGATGGTGGTGGGGCCCGTGAACCCGCGCATGTCGGGGGAGAGGTAGCCGCCGGTGGCGAGGGCGGTGACCTTGGGGTTCTTGGCCAGCACCGTGGGGATGTCGATCATGTTGGTGGTCACGATGCAGCGCTTGTCGCCTGCGGCGAGCAGCTCCGCGATGTAGAGGCACGTGCGCGAGACGTCGAGGAAGATGGCGTCGCCGTCGCTGATCTCCATGTAGGCGCGGGCGGCCACGGCCCGTCGGCTCCGCTCCTCGTCCTTCACGGCGGCCTCCTCCAGGGCCTCCTGGAGCAGCTGGGCCTCGGACCTCTCGTGCTCGATGCGGGTGGCGCCGCCGTACTCGCGCTTGCACTTGCCCTCGCCCACCAGCACCTTGAGGTCCTTCCGGATACTGTCCACCGAGACGTCGAAGCGTTGGGCCAGCTCCTCCACGGTAGCGTGGCCCTGGGCGTCTATGTATTCGGCTATGGCTCGGCGGCGCTCTCTCGGAAACACGGGGGCTCCTCGGTCCGTCTCAGGTAGATGGTCAGAAACACGGCTTCTTTTCTGACGAATCTAGTATGAACTTCCTCGTGTTTCCAGTTTGTTCCCGGTTTCCCTACCGCTCATCGCCGAAAAACGACCGTTCATAGGAAGAAACAGGAAGAATCAGGAAGAAACTAGGAATACCTGTCATTGTCAGGGCTGTCCGAAGTACCCACAAGCCCGCTGAAGAGGAAAGGGGCGCCATGGCCAACGCAATCGAGTCCATGCTCAAGCGCGAGAACGTTCAGATCTGGGAGGGGGCCGACTCCTGGGAGGAGGCCATCACCGTCGCGGTGACGCCCCTCGTGGACGGCGGTTACGTCGAGGACCGCTACATCCAGGGCATCATTGACAATGCCGCCGAGTTCGGCCCGTACTTCGTGATCTGCCCCGACCTCGCCCTTCTCCACGCCCGTCCCGAGCAGGGCGCCCTCAAGACCCAGCTGGCCGTCACGGTCATGCGCGAGCCGGTCTTCTTCAAGCCCGAGGGCCCCGGCGTGCGCGTCCTGGTGACGCTGGCCGCCACCGACTCCAACTCCCACATCGAGGTCATGCGCGAGCTCGCCACGATGTTCTCCGACCCGGCCACCATCGAGGCCGTGGCCTGCGCCGCCGACGCCGACGAGGCCTACCGCCTGTTCGTCGACGACGCCGAGGCGTCTGCCTGACAGGGCATCATCCGGCCTCCGGGTCGGCAGCCATAGGAAACGTGTAAGGAACCATCGCAAACAGAAAGGAGACGGATGATGGCAGTGCTCGACTTCATCGTCAACATCCTGTCCACACCGGCGATCCTCGTCGGCCTCCTCTCGCTCATCGGCCTCGTGCTCCAGAAGAAGCCCGTCGAGGACGTGGTGAGCGGCACCATCAAGACCATCGTGGGCTTCCTGGTGCTCTCCGCCGGCGCCGCCTACCTCCAGAGCGGCTCGCTCCTCGCCTTCGGTGAGCTCTTCAACTACGCCTTCAACATGCAGGGCGTCGTTCCCAACAACGAGGCCGTCGTGTCCATGGCCCTCAAGGACTTCGGTCAGGCCACGGCCATCATCATGTGCCTGGGCATGGTGCTCAACATCGTGCTCGCCCGCTTCTCCCGCATGCCCTACATCTTCCTCACCGGCCACCACACGCTGTACATGGCCTGCATGCTCGCCGTCGTGCTCTCCATCGGCGGCCTCGAGGGCTGGGGCCTCTACATCGCCGGCGGCTGCGTGCTCGGCCTGATCATGGTGCTCTCCCCGTTCTTCTGCCAGTTCACCTTCCGCAAGGTCACCGGCACCGACTCCATCGCCCTCGGCCACTTCGGCGGCATCGGCTACGCCATCTCCGGCTGGGTGGGCAAGTTCTTCGAGGGCAGCACCTCCACCGAGGACATCAACTTCCCCAAGCGACTCACCTTCCTGCGTGACACCGTCGTCTCCATCTCCATCACCATGATGGTGTTCTTCATCGTCGTTACCGGCGTGGCCGTGGGCCGCGGCATCCTCGACGCCGACCCCACCCAGTTCCAGTACCTGAACGAGCTCCTCAACGTCGGCACCGAGACCCACACCAACTGGCTCGTCTGGGCCCTGACCTCCGGCATGGCCTTCGCCGGCGGCGTGTACATCATCCTCTCCGGCGTGCGCCTGGTCGTCGGCGAGATCGTCCCCGCCTTCAAGGGCATCGCCACCAAGCTCGTGCCCGGCGCCGTGCCCGCCATCGACTGCCCCGTCGCGTTCCCCTATGCCCCCAACGCCGTCATCATCGGCTTCCTGGTCTCCTTCGTGGCCGGTATCGTGGGCCTCGTGATCCTCGGCGCCATCAACGCCTCCATCGTGCCCGTCGCCCTGATCCTCCCCGGCGTCGTCCCCCACTTCTTCTGCGGCGCCACCGCCGGCGTCTTCGGCAACGCCCGCGGCGGCATCAAGGGCTGCGTGGCCGGCTCCTTCGTGCACGGCCTGCTCATCACCTTCCTGCCGGCCCTGTGCATGCCCGTCTTCACCGCCCTCGGCTTCACCAGCGCCACCTTCTCCGACTTCGACTTCTCCATCCTCGGCATCGCCTTCGGCAACCTCGCCCAGGTGCTGCCCGGCTGGCCGCTCCTCGTCATCTGCGTGGCCTGCTACCTGGCGCCCATCGTCTTCAACCTCGTGGCGCCCAAGAAGGTCGAGGAGGCCAAGTAAGGCTTCCTGCCCGTGCACTCCCGGCGGGGGCGGCTTGAGCCCCACCGGCGCGGAAGGCGCCCCCGCCGATTTCTCCACATCGTCGACGTATCAACGTCCCACGATGGAACCCGTACCTACCACCCGGCGCCCTCGGGCGCAGAAAGCGGAAAGGATCTCACCATGGCCATTTCCAAGATCATGTGCGCCTGCGGCTCCGGCCTCGGCTCCAGCCTGATGGTCCAGATGAACATCGACGACGTCCTGGCCGAGCTCGGCCGCACCGACGTCACGGTGGACCACACCACCATCTCCGACGTCCAGCCCGGTGCCGCCGACCTCTTCGTCATCGGCCGCGACCTCGAGAACTTCGTCAACGACATCCCCGAGGAGCAGAAGGTCGTTCTCGTGAACATCGTCGACAAGAACGAGCTGCGCGACAAGCTCAAGGCGAAGTTCGACGCCGAGTAGGCGCGGGCACCCCATCACCCACAACGCAGGATCAGTGCGGTCCCTGATCTGGACCGCGACTACCTGATGAGAGCCCCAGGCGGGCGGCCCTCCAGGACCGCCCGCCTTTGCTATCTAAAGAAAGGAGACACGATGCAGGCAGAAGAGCTGGAGCGCGTGAACGTGCTCGCGGCCAAGATCCGCCGCGACGTGCTCGAGATGCTGCTTCCCCTGGGCTCCGGCCACCTCGGAGGGTCCATGTCCATCGCGGACCTCATGGCCCTCCTCTACGGCAAGGAGCTCGCCTTTGACCCCGAGAACCCCCGCTGGGAGGGACGCGACCGCGTGGTCCTCTCCAAGGGCCACGCCGGCCCCGCCTGGTACGCGGCCCTCGCCGAGAGCGGGTTCTTCGACCGTGACATGCTGTTCACGCTCAACCAGGCCCACACCGACCTGCCGAGCCACCCCGACCGCCTCAAGACCCCGGGTGTGGACATGACCACCGGCTCCCTCGGCCAGGGCTGCTCCACCGCCGCGGGCATCGCCTACGCCAACCGCCTCAAGGGCTCCGACGCCTACACCTACCTCATCGTGGGCGACGGCGAGCTCAACGAGGGCCAGTGCTGGGAGGCGTTCCAGTTCATCGCCCACAACCGCCTCAACCGCTGCATCGTCATCATCGACGACAACAAGAAGCAGCTCGACGGCTACACGAGGGATGTCATGAACCCCTTCGACATCGCCGAGAAGATGCGCGCCTTCGGCTTTGCCACCCAGCGCGTGAACGGCCAGGACGTCGTGGCCCTGGACGCCGCCATCACCTGCGCGAAGCACACCGAGGACTCCGCCGTGGCCATCGTCATGGACACTGTGAAGGGTGCCGGAATCCCGTACTTCGAGCAGCTCATGAACAACCACTCCGTGAAGTTCGACGCCGAGGCCACGGCAGCCGCCGAGCAGGCCATCGCCGAGCTCGAGGCCGTCATCGAAGGGAGCCGAGCCTGATGTTCACCCTCGCCAAGGACCGTTCCCAGATGGGACCCGAGCTCCGCTCCGTGGTGGTCTCCACCCTCCAGGGGCTCATGGCCGAGCGCGACGACGTGGTGGCCCTCGAGGCCGACCTCGGCGGCGCCAGCGGCTTCACCAAGATCGCGGCCACCAACCCCGACCGCTTCGTGCAGTGCGGCATCGCCGAGGCCGACATGATGGGCATCGCCGCCGGCATGTCCTCCGAGGGGTTCGTGCCGTTCTGCCACACCTTCGGGCCCTTCGCCACCCGCCGCGCCTTCGACCAGGTGTTCCTCTCCGGCGCCTACGCCGGCAACACCCTCAACATCTACGGCTCCGACCCCGGCTTCACCGTGGCCACCAACGGCGGCACCCACACCACCTACGAGGACGTCGCGCTCATGCGCACCATCCCCGGGGCCGTGGTGGCCGACGCCGCCGACGCCGTGCAGATGGGCTGGATCGTCCGCGAGTTCGCAGGGCTCGGCACCGGCGTGCACTACGTGCGCGGCAACCGCAAGGCCGTCCGCGACGTCTACGCCCCCGGCTCGACCTTCGAGATCGGCCGCGGCAACGTGGTCCGTCCCGGCGACGACGTGCTCGTGGTGAGCGCGGGCCAGCTGGTCTCCGACGCGCTGGACGCCGCCGAGGCGCTGGCCGACCGGGGCGTCTCCGTCGAGGTGGTGGACATGTTCTGCATCAAGCCGCTGGACGTGGACCTGCTCGTCTCCGAGGCCGCCGGCAAGAAGGCCGTCGTGGTCTTCGAGAACCACAACGTCATCGGCGGCCTGGGCTCCGCCGTCGCCGAGGTCATGGCCGAGCGTGCCATCGGCGTGCCGCTCGTGCGCCACGGCGTGGAGGAGCGCTTCGGCCAGGTGGGTCCCGCTGGGTTCCTGCAGGCGGAGTACGGCCTGACCGCCGACGCCCTCGTGGCCACGGTCGCCGAGGCGCTGGCTTAGCTGTCCGCCGCACGAGATGTGACAAAGGCGCCTGGCCCGTCTGTCACTTCGCCTATTGAATAGCTGATAACAAGAGTTGGAAAGGGGACAGGTCCCGTGAACCTGAACGCGTTGATCGACCACACCATCCTCAAGGCGACCGCCACCCGCGAGGACGTCGCCCGCCTCTGTGACGAGGCCATCGAGCACGGCTTCGCCTCGGTGTGCGTGAACACCTGCTGGGTGCCCATGGTGGCCGAGCGCCTCGCCGGCACCCCCGTGAAGACCTGCTGCGTGGTGGGCTTCCCCCTGGGCGCCATGGCCACCGACCCCAAGGCCTACGAGGCCAAGTGGGCCGTGGAGAACGGCGCCGACGAGGTGGACATGGTCCTCAACGTGGGCTGGCTGCTCGAGGGCGCCGACGACGCCGTGCGCGAGGACATCGCCGCCGTGGTCCGCGCCTCCCGGGGCTGCTGCGTCAAGGTCATCCTCGAGACCTGCTACCTCGACGACGCGCAGGTGGAGCGCGCCTGCCGCCTCTCCGTGGAGGCCGGGGCCGCGTTCGTGAAGACGAGCACCGGCTTCGGCACCGGCGGCGCCACCGTGCACGACGTGGCGCTTATGCGCGCCACCGTGGGCGACGCAGCCAAGGTCAAGGCCTCGGGCGGCATCCACACCGCCGAGGAGGCCGCCGCCATGGTGGAGGCTGGTGCCGACCGCATCGGCACCAGCTCCGGCATCGCCATCGTCGCGGGTTAGGCCGCGGTCACGACCGCTCGGCCGTCCGCCGGCCCGGGCGGCCTCTTCAACCAATCAAGCTGGGTACCAACGTCGTGACCCGGCACTTCCGAGAAGGGACATCCCATGAAGTTCTTCATCGACACCGCCGATCTCGAGCAGATCAAGACCGCCTACAGCTGGGGCTGCGTCGCCGGCGTGACCACCAACCCCTCCCTCTACGCCAAGACCGGCGGCAAGCTCGCCGACTTCGAGGCCCACATGGTCAAGATCGCCGAGGCCTGCCCCGACGTGCCCGTGTCCGCCGAGTCCACCGCCACCACCACCGAGGAGATGGTGGCCGAGGGCCTGCGCCTGGCCGCCCTCGCCCCCAACATCGTGGTGAAGCTGCCCATCTGCGCCGAGAGCCTCGCCGCCACCAAGGAGCTCAAGAAGCACGGCGTCGACGTCAACATGACGCTCATCTTCACCGTGCCCCAGGCCCTCATGGCCTGCTCCGCCGGCGCCCGCTACATCTCGCCCTTCGTGGGCCGCTTCGACGACATCTCCGAGGACGGCATCGAGCAGCTCTCCGGCATCGTGACCGCCGTCAAGAACTACTACGGCCCCGAGCACACCGAGATCATCGCGGCCAGCCTCCGCACCCCCAACCACGTGGCGCAGGCCGCCCTCCTCGGCGCCGACATCGCCACCGTGCCCTTCGCCGCCATGGAGAGGTGCCTGCACCACCCGCTGACCGACGCCGGCCTGGCCGCCTTCGAGGCCGACTGGGCCAAGGTGTCCGCCGCGGAGTAGGACGGCTGCTGGAGGCCGGGGCGGCACCCTGGCAGTACCACCCAACTGGCACCCCCCAACTGGCACTACCCCCCCCAACTGGCACCTGAATGCGATTGAGGGCGACTTCCAGCGCGGAAACGTGCCGGAAGTCGCCCTCATCCATGTTCAGGGAGTCGAAATCCGCCCCCAATCGCGTTCAGGTGCGGGAGAAGGGTGTCCTCAATCGCGTTCAGGTGCGGGAGAAGGGTGCACCAAGTAGCCACTTGGCGCAGGATTGGGGCACCCCGGGCCGCCGAGAGGTGCACCAAGTAGCTACCTGGTGCACCCGGGGCTGTGGCACCCGCCCTCATCCGCGTGCGGGTGCCGGTGTTGGCGCGGCCCCGGCACCGGGTGTGACAGCCATGGTGCCCGACCAAAGTGACACCCCGAGAGCCCGACCAAAGTGACGGCTGCTCAGTAGCCCAGGGCCTGCAGCACGAACATCACCACGGTGAGGGCCGCGATGACGCCGATGGTCGCCCACGTGATGCCCGTCCACACGCGGCCGTTGACGTAGCGGCCCATGATCCTGCGGTCGCTGGCGATGCGCACCATGTAGACCATGAGCACCGGGAGCAGCACGCCGTTGACCACCTGCGCGGCCATCATGATGCCGAAGAGGTCCACGTCGGGGATGAGCACCACGCCGGCCGACAGGCAGATGATGGCGGTGATGATGCCGCGATACACCGGCGCCTCGCCCCAGGTGTGGTCGGCGCCGTGCTCCCAGCCGAAGGCCTCGCACACGGCGCTCGAGGTGATGCCCGGCAGCACGGAGGCGGCCAGCACCGAGGCACCCACGAGCCCCAGGCCGAAGAGCTTCTCGGCGTAGGCGCCGGCGATGGGCACGAGGGCCTGGGCCGCCTGGGCGGCGTCGTCCACGGCGATGCCCGCCGGGTGCAGGGTCACGCCGGTGGCCACGATGATGAACCAAGAGATAATCGAGGCCAGGATGGCGCCCGTGGCGGTGTCGATGCGCTGGAAGGGGATCTCTGAGGCGCCCACGTTCTTGTCCACCACGTTGGACTGCGCGAGGAAGATCATCCACGGCGCGATGGTGGTGCCGATGTTTGCCACGAGCAGGCTCAGGTACTCGGGCGTGGCCTGGAGCCGGGGCACGAGGGTGGCGTTGAGGGCGTCGCCCCAGTCGGGGCCAACCATGAAGCCGGCCACCACGTAGGTGATGAACACGCAGCAGATGGCCAGCAGCACCTTCTCGATGCGCTTGTAGCTGCCGCTCATGGTGAGCAGCCAGATGACGATGGCCGCCGCCGGCACGGATACCGTGGCCGGGATGCCGAACAGCGCCATGCCGCTGGCGATGCCGGCGAACTCGGACAGCGTGACCATGGTGTTGGAGACGAGCAGCGCGAGCATGGCGAAGGCCGAGAGGCGCACGCCGAACTGCTCGCGGATGAGGCTGGCGAAGCCCTTGCCGGTGACGCAGCCCATGCGGGCGGCCGTCTCCTGCACCACGATCATGAGGAACCCCATGATCGGCACGGTCCAGAGCTGGCCGAAGCCGAAGAGGGCGCCTGCGTTGGAGTAGGTGGCGATGCCGCCGGCGTCGGTGCCGGAGAGCGCGGCGATGAGGCCGGGGCCCATGGCGGCGAGCACGGTGCCCACGCGCATGGCGCGGCCGCCGTCGCGGCCCTTGTCGGGGGTGGTCTGCGGGGCCTGGTCCCGCTTCCTGAGGGCGGCCACGGGTTACCCCTGGACCCAGATCATGGGCAGCGCCACGGCGCAGAACACCGCGATGGCCACGAGCAGGGCGCAGATGCGCAGCGAGAGGCGCGAGACGTCCTTGCCGCGGTCGTCGCGCACGCGGAGCACCCGCAGGTAGATAGGCGCTGTGACGTAGCTCACGAGCGACGCTGCCGCGGCGGCCCAGAAGCCGTCGAGCAGGGCGGCGGTGGCCGGCGCCTGGGGCACGAGCTCGCCGAACCCGGCGGCCACGAGCACCACGAGGGCCAGGTACACGAGGGCGATGCCCAGGCCGCGTGCGATGAAGGCGCCGGTGGATGGGGCGTCCTCGTCGTCGGGGTCGAACTCGATGAAGAAGCCGACCACGTAGCCCACCATGTCGTCGGCCATGAGGAGGCAGACCGGCAGGGCCACCGACGCCACGAGGGCCGGCTCGCCGATGCCGAGCACGCCCCCGACGGCGGCCATGGCGCAGGCGCCCACCACCCACAGGAAGAACCACAGTTGGCTGCCGAGGAGCCACCGCAAGTCGTGGGTGGGTCGGTCGGGGTCGGAGTCGGAGCGGCCGCCGGCGAGCTGGAGGTCCTCCTCGTGCTCCTCCTCGAGGACGTCGAGGGCGTCGTCCACCGTGACGATGCCCACGATGCGGCGCTGGTCGGTGACCACGGGGATGGCGAGCAGGTTGTACTTGGAGATGGCCTCGGCCACGTCCTCCTGGTCGTCCTCGGGGTCGGCGCAGATGACGTCGGTCTCCATGATGGAGGAGAGGGTGGCCTCCATGGGCTCGATGAGCAGGGTGCGCAGGGAGAGCACGCCGAGGAGGCGGCGGTCGGCGTCGGTGACGTAGATGTAGTTGACGGTCTCGACCTCCTCGGTGTCCACCGAGCGGATGGCCTCGATGGCGTCGCGCACCGTGGCGGTGGGGGGCAGGTCGATGAACTCGGAGGTCATGATGCGGCCGGCCGTGTCCTCGCGGTAACCCAGCAGCTGGCGGATGGCCTTCTCCTCCTTGACGCCCATGAGGCGCAGGAGCGTCTCGGCGCGCTCGTAGTCGAGCTCGCTCACGAGCTCCGCGGCGTCGTCGGGGTCCATCTCGGAGAGCATGCGCGAGGCGTCGGCCGCGTTCATCTCGTCCATGATCTCGGCGGCCATCTCGTCGTCGTCGAGCTCGGCCATGGCCTCGGCGGCCTGGGCGTCGTCGAGCTGGGCGAAGACCTGGCCGCGGAGGCGCGGGTCGAGCTGCTCGAGGATGTCGGCGATGTCGGCGGGGTGCATGTCGTCGAGGGTCTTGTGGCTCACGTTGAGCTGCACGTCGGAGAGCTCGCGGTCGAGGAGGTCCATGTAGCTCCAGGCGATGATCTTCTCGGGGAGCTCGTGCCCCAGGGCGCGGGCCGCCTTGACCACGAGCGACTCCAGGCGCGGGGAGAGGCCGCGCAGCACGCCGCGGGCGCCCACCTCGGCGCCGAGGAGGCGCAGCTGGGACGAGCCGGAGTCGGAGAGCTTGAGGTCGTTCACGCGCACCACGCGCAGGCCGCGGGTGTCCACGATCTGCTTGTTCATGAGGTCCCGGTTGATGAGGACCTCCTCGGGCTGCAGGTAGGAGAAGCGGATGTCGGTGGCGGGCACCTTGAGGCGCACGGCGTCGCCGTCGAAGTCCTCCACGTACTTGCGCCAGCTGATCATGAACGGCGTCTTGCCCGGGCCCACGAAGGCCAGGGAGGTGACCCGGGGGAAGACCTCGCCGGTGGCGATGCCCAGGTCGTTGACGGTGCCGACCTGCTCGCCCTCGGAGTCGACGACGGGAAGGCCCAGCATCTGGGACAGGTAGATCATGCGTGCTCCTTCGTGGTCCAGGGTCTCGCCCTGTCACGGTGCCGCCCGTGGGCGGCCGGACACCCCTCGCCCGGTGTCCGAACGGTCTCGGAGGCACGCGGGAGGGGTCATCGACTGCGAGGTCGAGGTTTCATCGATGTCCCTTCTCATGTAGTGGGGCTGCCGGCCCGTTGCCGGCACAGACGGTTCGTAGTATAGCCGCCCGGACCGTGGGTCAGAGGGCGGGTTTTGGGTCGTGTGCCCATCGTTTGTGGGAGTTCGGGGCGCCGCGGGACAAATGCGATAAAGTCGGACAAAACAATACGAGAACAACGACAAAGGGGGTGCCCGATGTTTCTCCAAGAGCGGCAGAACGCCATCGCCGACCTCATCGCCGGGCAGGGCCGCGTGGCCGTGGCCGACCTTGCGGCGCGCTTCGACGTGAGCGAGGACTGCATCCGCAAGGACCTCAAGCAGCTGGTGGAGGAGGGGCGCGCCAAGAAGGTCTACGGCGGCGCCATCCGCCCGGAGGCGGCGCCCGAGCGCGTGGTGCTCAACCGCGTGGACACCAACGCGGACGACAAGCGTGCCATCGCCGAGCGCGCCTACGCCCTGATCGAGCCCGGGGACACGGTGTTCCTCGACGTCTCGTCCACGAACCACTACCTCGCGCAGCTCCTGGCGGCAGGGGACACCCGCTGCCAGGTGGTGTCTACCATGATCGACATCCTCCAGATCCTCGCCGCGAACCCGCTGGTCACGGCCGTTGGCACCGGCGGTACGGTCAACCGCGAGCTCAACGGCTTCGTGGGGGCGCGCACCGTGGAGGCGCTGGGGCCGCTGCGGTTCGACCGCGCGTTCATCGCCGCACTGGGCGTGGACGCGGCGTCGGGCGACGTCCTCACGTTCGACGCCGACGACGGCATCGTGAAGCGCTGCGCCCTCGAGCGCTCGCGTGAGGCCTACCTGGTGGCCGACGCCGAGAAGTTCGGGGCCTGGGGCACGTACGCCTACGGCAACGTCCGCGACTTCACCGCGGTGATCACGGCCCCCGCCACCCCGGCGCTGGTGAGGTCGCTGGAGGAGGCCGGGGCCGTGGTGCTCTGAGCGGGGCTTCGCGACCTGGAGTCCGGGCGTATGCATCAGCTGGTTGGATGGCCTAGGTGCGCGTCTCGGGGGCTGGGGCTTTGCGGGTACAGCGCGCCTTGTCCCATCACCCGGACACTTCTGTCCCAATGGTCGGGCACTTCCGTCCCATTTCGCCCATTTCTTTGTTGATGATATGTGCGCACAGTAAGGGCGCTCGGTAAGAGCTTCTTGACGCAAAGGGCCCCTACTGAGTGAACGGTCGTTCGCCAAGGGGCCTCTGTTGGGCGGAAACCGTTCGCCAAGGGCCTCTCGACGCAAAATGCCCTTGGTGAACGCACGGCAGAGCCCACTTGCGTCAAGGGCGTCCTACTGTGCGGCCTTGCTGTGCGCGGGGCAGTGGCGCCTGGCCTATTTGTCGCTTCGTGGGTTCCGACGGCTCGTTGTATCCGGGCGTTCGTTGTATCGAGGTGCGACCTGTCCGACCGTTCGTTTCATTGAATTCCATACAACGGAGCCGCGGACGGACCCTCAAGCCATACGTCGAAGCCGCGGATGGGCGGCCGGCCATACATCGAAGCCGCAGATACAACGAACGCCTGAAAACCCCAGTCCCAACCCCTTCCAGCAAGCGTCCTCAGGCGGTGGAACTGCGGGGTCACATCCGTATGGCCCGGGCTTTGCATCAAAGGGGGCGACATCTCGGGCCGGGGTCTGAACCGCCGGATGCAGGCACGGCCCGAGCCGAGCCCCGTGATGCGGGGTGAGGGCCTCCCGGCCGGGAGGGCCTTGCATCGGCGTTGCGGTACATGGCCCCGGACTCCCCGAGGGGAAGGCCCCGGCGTGGAGGAGGTGTGGAGTCCTTCAGTCCGGCTTGTTCTTGTAGATAACACGACAAAATAGGATAAAGTAATAGCAAGTAATAAACCCAGCAGGGAGGACGCCATGCTCACCCAACGCACCCAGGCCATCAAGGACAGCCTCTTCGCACAGGAGCGCCCGATCGACCTCGAGCGCGCCACCCTCTATATGGAGAGCTACGGCGAGACCGAGGGCCAGCCCGCCATCCTGCGCCGCGCCCGCGCCCTCGTCCACCTGCTGGAGAACCACGAGATCGTGATCGACGGCCACGACCTGCTCGCCGGCAACCGCACCCGCGTGCCCCGCGCCGGCGTGGTCTCGCCCGAGATGAGCCCCTACTGGATCCTCGACGAGCTCGACGAGTTCGGCACCCGCCCGCAGGACCGCTTCTCCATCACCGAGGAGGACAAGGCCTACTACCGCGACGTCCTCTATCCCTTCTGGTGCGGCCGCAGCCTCAACGACTGGTACCGCGCACACGTGCCCGCCGAGGTGGCAGAGGCCCAGAAGACCCGCGTGTTCGCCGTCGCCCAGACCGACAAGGGCCAGGGCCACATCATCCCGGACTTCGAGGCCGTCATCAGCCGCGGCTGGGGTGCGCTCCTCGCCGAGGCCCGCGAGCACCTGGCCGCCGAGCCCGACAACGAGTTCTACCAGGCGGCCGTGATCGTGCTTGAGGGCACCGTGGCCTACATCCGCCGCTACGCCGAGGCCTGCCGCGCCCTGGCCGCCGGCGCCGACCCCGCCCGCGCCGAGGAGCTCTCCTCCATGGCCGCCATGCTCGACCACCTGGCCGAGGGCCCGGCCCGCGACTTCTACGAGGGCCTGCAGGCGCTGTGGCTCGCCGAGCTCGTCTTCGAGCACGAGTCCAACGCCAGCTCCATCTCGCTGGGCCGCGTGGACCAGTACCTCTGGCCCCTCTACCGCGCCTCCCAGGAGGCCGGCGCCGACCCCTCGTTCATCCGCGAGCTCATCCAGGACTTCTACCTCAAGTGCAACACCATCGTGTTCGTGCGCAGCACCGAGAGCGCCAAGTTCTTCGCCGGCTTCCCCTCCGGCTTCAACATCGTGGTGGGCGGCGTCGACGAGACCGGCCACGACTGCTCCAACGAGCTCTCCGAGCTGCTGCTCGACGTGCAGAACGACACCCGCCTGCCCCAGCCCAACCTCTCGCTCCGCATCCACTCCACCACCCCGGCGCGCCTGCTCCGCACCGCCGGCGAGGTGATCCGCCTGGGCGACGGCATGCCGCAGGTCTTCTCCGATGACGCCAACATCCTGTCGTTCGTCAACCGCGGCGTTTCCCTCGAGGACGCCCGCGACTACGGCGTGGTGGGCTGCGTGGAGCTGTCCATCCCCGGCCGCATGTACGGCCTGCACGACATCTCGATGTTCAACATGGTGCGCTGCATGGAGATCGCCCTGGCCGAGCACCCGGACGGCTTCGACACCTTCGAGGGGCTCGTCTCTGCCGTGGAGGCCGTCATCGACCGCTACGTGGCCCTCATGGTGGAGGGGTGCAACGTCTGCGACCTCGCCCACCGCGAGACCAGCCCCACCCCGCTTTTGTCCTGCGTCATCCGCGACGCCATGGAGAAGGGCGCCGACATCACCGCCGGCGGCGCGCGCTACAACCCCTCCGGCGTGCAGGGCGTGGGCACCGCCAACCTGGCCGACTCCCTGCTCGTCATGAAGCAGGCCGTCATCGAGCAGGGCCTGCTCTCCTGGGGCGACCTCTACGCCATGCTCGACCGCGACTGGTCCGGCGAGGGCGACGAGGTCTGGCGCCAGCGCTTCGTCAACCGCTTCGCCAAGTACGGCAACGACGTCGACGAGGTCGACCTCATCGGCGAGCGCCTGCTCTCCCACTACGGCCACGAGGTCGTGAAGTACGAGAACCCCCGCGGCGGGCGCTTCCAGCCCGGCAGCTACACCGTCTCGGCCCACATCCCGCTGGGCGAGGCCTGCGGGGCCACCCCCGACGGGCGCCGCGCCCACGAGCAGCTGGCCGACGGCGGACTGTCGCCCATGGTGGGCCGCGACAAGGAGGGCCCCACCGCGTCGCTGCGCTCCGTGGCCAAGCTCGACAACATCCTCGACTCCAACGGCAGCCTCCTGAACGTCAAGTTCTCGCCCTCCACCCTGGCCGGCGACGACGGCATCGAGAAGCTCTGCGCCTACCTGCGCGCCTTCAACCGCCTCAAGATCCAGCACATCCAGTTCAACGTGGTGGACAGGGCCACGCTCCTCGACGCCCAGGAGCACCCCGAGAACCACAAGGACCTCGTGGTGCGCGTGGCCGGCTACTCGGCCATGTTCGTGGAGCTCGCCCGCGGCATCCAGGACGACATCATCAACCGGAGCGAGCATGTCCTCTAACGCCGGGCAGACGGCCTGCGTCACCAACGTCCAGCGCTACTCGCTCCACGACGGTGGCGGCATCCGCACCAACGTGTTCCTCAAGGGCTGCCCCTTCACGTGCCCGTGGTGCTGCAACCCCGAGAACCTCTCGGCCGCCCCGGAGGTCTCCTTCAAGGAGCGGCTGTGCATGGGGTGCTCCCGCCGCGAGCCGGGCGGCCTCTGCGCCACCGCGCCCGAGGACTGCCCCACCGGAGCCAAGACCCTCCTCGGCGACGAGCTCTCTGTGGACGACGTCATGGACCGGGTGCTGCGCGACGCGGCCTTCTACGAGGAGAGCGGGGGAGGGCTCACGGTCTCCGGCGGCGAGGCGCTGCTCTGGCAGCCCTTCGTGCAGGCGCTGTTCGAGCGGGCAAAGGCCGAGGGCCTCAGGACCGCCATCGAGACCACCCTGGCCCTGCCCCTTGCGGACCCTGCGGGGCTGGCCGCCGTGTGCGACCGCTGGCTCGTGGACTTCAAGGTGGCCGACCGCGACCGCTCCGTCGAGGTCTGCCGCATCGACCCCGGGGTGCGCGACCGCAACCTGGCCGCCCTCCGGGAGCTCGGCGCCGACGTCGTGGCCCGGATGCCCGTCATCCCCGGCTACACGGACTCCCCGGAGAACGTGGCCGCAAACCTCGACACCGTGGTGGCAGCCGGCCTCACCCGCGTGGACGTGCTGCCGTTCCACCAGCTCGGCAGCGCCAAGTACGACTCCCTGGGGCTCGACTACGCCATGGGGGACGTCCCGCAGCTCTCCGAGGCCGACGTCGCCTGGGTGGTCGACGAGGCCCGTGCCCGCGGTCTGGACGCCCGCGTCCGTGGGGAGTGAGGCCGGTACATATATCTGTTCGTAGCCAGTAAGAGTTTCGTTCGAAAACAGTTATCATAAGGCCAGCGTAGGAAACCCGGGCCGGGACCAGAAAGGGAAGACCATGGAACTCATCCTTGACACCGCCGACATCGACGCCATCCGCGAGCTCAACGAGGTCTACACCGTCGACGGCGTGACCACCAACCCCACCATCATCACCAAGAGCGGCAAGACCTTCGAGGAGGTCCGCGACGGCATGCTCGAGGTCCTCTCCCCCGAGCAGAAGCTGTTCTTCCAGGTGGTCTCCACGGACTTCGACGGCATCATGGCCGAGGCCCACTACATCTGCGCCCTGCGCCCCGAGAACACCTACGTCAAGATCCCGGTGACCCACGAGGGCATGCGCGCCATCAAGGCCTGCAAGGCCGAGGGCCTGGGCGTCCTGGCCACCGCCATCTACTCCGCCAGCCAGGGCTTCATGGCCGCCAAGAACGGCGCCGACTACCTGGCCCCCTACGTCAACCGCATGTGCAACCTCGGCGACGGTGTGGGCGAGGTCGTGCGCCTGCAGGCCATGCTCGACCAGGCCCAGCTGCCCTCCAAGATCGTGGCCGCCTCGTTCAAGAACGTGGAGCAGGTCAACGAGCTGCTCGAGAACGGCATCGAGGCCGTGACCATCCCGGTGGACGTGGCCTGGAACATGCTCGACATCCCCAGCACCCCCATCGCCGTGGACGAGTTCACCCGCAACTGGGACGCCGCCTACGGCCGCACGACCCTGCTGGCCTAACCCCTGTCCACCGGTGTCCCATTGGTCGTGTCCCAATGGTCGGACACTTCTGTCCCAATGGTCGGACACCTGGGGTGTCACACAAGGGTTTGATACCGAGGGGCCCCGACGCGTCGAAGCGTCGGGGCCCCTCGACCGTGCGTCAGGTGCCGTCGGGTTGGGAGACGCGCCATACGGAGTAGACGCACGGCTGGTCCGGACCCGGGTCCGTCGGGGTGTACGACAGGTCCATCCTCACTGCCTGCCCGGGCTCGACGCCGTCGAAGGGGGCACGGACGACGGCGTCGATGTGTGACGGTAGCTCCTCTGCAGCTTCCGGGGATTCGACGTCGAGGGAGACGACGAGGTCTCCGTCCGCGCCAGCGGGAGCTTCCTCGGCCGGCCCCGGTAAGTGACTGCCAGGTCCGGATACCAGAACCCGCCGTTGGATGTGCTGCTGTCATAGGGCGGTGCGGGGGAAGGTGTCGGGGCCTCGGCCGCGTCGTGGGGTGCGCCGGGCGAGCGGGCCGCAAGGCCGATGACGGCGAGCAGGCATAGGGCTGCCGGGGCGAAGATGACGGGTCGGGCACGCTCCACGGGACTCATCTCCGGCGGCGAGGGTCTCTCGGTCGCCACAATCATAGGGGCTGCCGCCCTGTCGGGTCATCAGCACGGCGCTGAGCCGAAATAATCATTCATGAAACAGGCGACGTGACAGATGTCACCGTCCCCTCTGTCACGTCCCCCTGTCAGAGCTTGGCGGGGACGCCGTTTTCGGCGATGGCCTCCGCGGCCAGCTGCTCCTTGACCTCGGGGATACGCTTGGGCTCGTAGGGGGTCATCTGGTAGACGTAGTTGAGCCAGTTGCGCCACAGCAGGTTGGCGTGGGCGCGCCAGGTGAAGATCGGCTGGCGCTCCGGGTCGTCGTCGGGGAAGTAGTTCTCCGGCAACTGGATGGGCAGCCCCGCCTTGAAGTCGCGCCAGTACTCGCCGGCCAGGGTGTCGCGGCCGTACTCGAAGTGCCCCAGCACGTACACCTCGAAGAACCGCGGCGTGGCCACGAGGGCCGGGCCGCTCGTGAAGCCGCGGGAGAGCACCTGCAGCGACGGGTCGGCCTCGATGGCGTTGGGGTCGCTCGTGGCGTGGCGCGAGTGGGGCATGTTGTGCACCTCGTCGAACCCGTTGGTAAGGAAGTTGTACTCGTCGCACAGGCGCTGCGGGAACACGCCGAAGAGCTTGGCCCCCAGCAGGCGCTTGGGTATGCCGTGCAGGTGGTAGAGGCCCGCCATGGCGCCCCAGCACAGGTACATGGTGGAGAAGACGTGGGTCTGGGCCCAGTCCATGATCCCGCAGAGCTCGTCCCAGTAGTCGACGTCCTCGAAGGCCATCTGCTCCACGGGGGCGCCGGTGATCACGAGCCCGTCGTAGTAGCCGTCGCGGAAGGCGTCGAACGTCTCGTAGAACTTCACCAGGTGGTCCTGGCTCACATGGGTGGACTCGTGGCTGGAGATGCGCATGAAGTCGACGTCCACCTGCAGCGGGCTCTTGGAGATGAGCCGCAGGATCTGGGTCTCCGTCTCCACCTTGGTGGGCATGAGGTTGAGGATGACCACGCGCAGCGGGCGGATGTCCTGGTTGGAGGCGACCTCCTCCTCCAAGGCGAAGATGCGTTCTTGGCGCAGGATCTCCTTGGCGGGCAGGCCGTCGGCGACTTTGATGGGCATGGGCGACCCCTCCGGCTGAACGTTTGTTGACAGGGGTCCATGCTAGCAGGTGCGGGGGCCTGCGCGCGGGTTTCGAGGGCCCCGGGCAGACCGTTCCCGGCCCTGCGCCGTGCCGGATGGTCCGTCGCCGGCCCGTTGCGGGGCGGTTTGGCCCATACTAGGGGGCATGTCTACTTCATTTGCCGAGCTCGGGCTCACAGAGCAGATCCTCTCGGGCGTCGACGCCCTCGGTTTCAACCAGCCCACCCCCGTCCAGGCCGATGCCATCCCCTGCGTCCTGCAGGGCCACGACGTGGTGGCCTCCGCGCAGACGGGCACGGGCAAGACGGCCGCCTTCGTGCTGCCGGTGCTCCAGCGCATCGCCGAGAGCGCCCGCGCCGCAGGGCGCCCCGCCGGCGCCACGGCCCCCCAGGCCCTCGTGGTCACACCCACGCGCGAGCTCGCCCAGCAAATCGAGGACGTCGCCTCGGTGGTGTGCGGCGAGACCGGCCAGCGCGCCGTCATCGTCATGGGCGGCGCGCGGTTCGAGAGCCAGCTCAAGAGGCTCGAGAAGGGCTGCGACCTGCTCGTGGCCACCCCCGGCCGCCTCATCGACCTCATGGAGCGCAGGCTCGTGGACCTCGACGGCGTGGAGGTGCTCGTCCTCGACGAGGCCGACCGCATGCTCGACATGG
>JAAGKN010000592.1_pt1 | contig 50667 bp, 38 predicted proteins | sample 6206371 | NCBI WGS metagenome assembly JAAGKN01 (sample SAMN11533720, study PRJNA540317) | gut metagenome | isolation source: fecal pellets from male and female animal of same cohort | host: Peromyscus leucopus | place: USA:CA | collected 2017 | reverse complement strand
TATAATCCGAACACTAATCCTGCTACAGTAACACTCAATTTCGAGCGTGCTTTGTATTGGGTTAACGTCGGTGCACAGCCCACCGACACCGTACGTTCCATCCTCTCGCACGAAGGCGTGATGCTGATGAAGCACCTCCAGGGCGGCGTCAAGAAGGGCGCATTTGATCAGGCCGAGGCCGAGCGTCGTTTCGACGCCTGGAAGGCTAAGAAAGACGCCAAGACAGCAAACGCTAAAGCCACTATGGCTCAGCAGCGCGAAGCTAACGCCAAACAGCGTCTCGAGGCCGAAACAGCTAAGAACAAGGCTAAAGCCGAGCTCGTAGCTAAGAAGAAAGCTGAAGCAGCAGCCGCAGCAGCAGCCGCAAACGCTGAAGCTACTGAAGCTCCCGCCGAAGAGACCGAAGCCGCTGCTGAATAAGCTGCCGCTACGATCACTACGATACTCTAAAAAGGGTGTGTCTGCGTTTATCCCGTCGACACATCCTTTTTTTTCTAAAGTTGCAGCTGCTGTGTTTATGCCTCTGCTGCAGATTCAAATAAATCTTTTGGTCGCTTAACGATATATGAAGAAATTCAACGAACGCTCCGGTCAGAATCTTTCGGAGCTGAATAAAGAGATGCTTGCCCGTTGGGAAGCCGAACGACTCTTCGAGCAAAGCGTTTCACTGCGTGAAGGTGCTCCTTCGTTTGTCTTCTACGAAGGACCTCCTTCGGCCAACGGTATGCCCGGCATACACCATGTAATGGCGCGCACTATCAAAGATCTTTTCTGCCGCTACAAGACCATGCAGGGCTTTCAGGTACAACGCAAAGCCGGTTGGGACACCCACGGTCTGCCCGTAGAGCTCGGCGTTGAAAAATCGCTTGGCATAACAAAAGAGGACATCGGCAGCAAGATTTCTGTCGGAGACTACAACGCAGCATGCCGTCGCGAGGTGATGAAATATACCCGCGAATGGGAAACCCTGACCAACATACATGGGCTATTGGGTGGACACTACCGACCCTTATATCACATACGACAACCGCTATATCGAGACCGTGTGGTGGCTGCTGGCGCGACTCTACACAAAAGGCCTTCTCTACAAAGGCTATACCATCCAGCCCTACTCGCCCGCCGCCGGCACCGGCCTCAGCTCGCACGAGCTCAACCAGCCCGGCTGCTACCGCGACGTCAAGGATCTCACAGCGACTGTACTCTTCACAATCTCCGATCCCAAACCCGAAATGACAGGTTGGGGCCGTCCGTGCTTCATGGCCTGGACAACAACCCCCTGGACTCTGCCCAGCAACACCGCACTTTGCGTAGGCCCCAAGATCGACTATGTGGCTCTGCGCACATTCAACCCCTACAACGGCGAGAAGATCACTGTAGTAATGGCCGAATCGCTTGTCGGCGCATACTTCAAGAAAGAAGGCGAAACCGCCGAGTTCGACGACTTCAAGGTCGGCGACAAGGTAGTACCTTACCGCATTGTCGGACGCTACACCGGCCCCGAACTCGTAGGCATGCACTACGAACAGCTCATGCCTTGGGTTAAGCCCTGCGAAAAACTTGGCGAACTGGCTACAGACTACGCTAAATCATACGCCGCCGAACATCCCGAGAAAGTATTCAGTGTAGGCAAGGACAAATTTGTCGAGCTCGCCGACGCTGCATTCCGTGTGATCCCCGGCGATTATGTTACCACCGACGACGGTACAGGTATCGTACATATAGCTCCCACATTCGGCGCCGACGATGCCAAGGTGGCTAAAGCAGCCGACATACCTTCGCTCTTTATGGTCAACCACCGTGGCGAGACACGCCCCATGGTAGACCTTCAGGGCAAATTCTATCTTATCGACGAGCTCGCACCCTCGTTCGTGGACATGTGCGTCGACAAAGATCTCTACAGCAAATATGCTGGAGAATTCGTTAAAAACGCATACGATCCTCAGTTCAACCGTCCCGACGGCAGCTACGATGAAGAAAAATGCCTCAAATCCGAAGACCTCAACGTGCGCCTGTGCGTAGAGCTCAAAGCAGCCGGCCTGGCATTCCGCACCGAGAAGCACGTACACAACTATCCCCACTGCTGGCGCACAGACAAGCCCGTGCTCTACTATCCCCTCGACTGTTGGTTTATCCGCTCTACCGCCGTGCGCGAGCGCCTCATGGAGCTCAACGAGCAGATACAGTGGAAACCCGCATCGACAGGTAGCGGCCGTTTCGGCAAATGGCTTGAGAACCTCCAGGACTGGAACCTCTCGCGCAGCCGCTACTGGGGCACTCCTCTGCCCATCTGGCGCACCGAGGACGGCACCGAAGAAATATGCATCGACAGCGTAGAGACTCTCTACAATGAGATCGACAAAGCGGTTGCCGCCGGCTTTATGACCACCAACCCCTTGCGCGACAGAGGCTTCATACCCGGCGACTACAGCAAGGACAACTACGAGAAGATAGACCTCCACCGTCCATATGTAGACGATATCGTGCTGGTGTCGGCTACCGGCAAGCCTATGCACCGCGAGACCGACCTTATTGACGTGTGGTTCGACTCCGGATCTATGCCTTACGCTCAGCTGCACTATCCTTTCGAAAACAAGGAAGGCCTGGACAGCGGAGAGCTTTATCCCGCCGATTTCATCGCCGAGGGCGTGGACCAGACTCGTGGATGGTTCTTCACCCTCCACGCAATCGGCACAATGGCATTCGATCATCCGGCATTCAAGACTGTAATATCCAACGGTCTCGTACTCGACAAGAACGGCGAGAAGATGTCGAAGCGCAAAGGCAACTCCGTCGATCCCTTCGAGACAATCGAAGAATCGGGAGCCGACCCCCTGCGCTGGTACATGATCGCCACTTCATCGCCATGGGACAACCTCAAGTACGATCCCGAAGGCGTGAAAGAGACCGCGCGTAAGTTCTTCTCTACGCTTACAAACACATACAACTTCTTCGCGATGTATGCCAACGTCGACAATTTCGATATTAGCGCCGAACAGGTACCCCTGGCCGAGCGCCCCGAAATCGACCGCTGGATTCTGTCGCTGCTCAACACTTTGGTCAAGACAGTTACCGAAGAATTCGATGCCTACGAGCCCACACGTGCCGCACGTTCCATATCCACATTCGTGCTCGACAACCTCTCCAACTGGTATGTCCGCCTCAACCGCAAACGTTTCTGGGGCGGCGATCTCAACCGCGACAAACTCGCTGCATACCAGACACTCTACACCTGTCTGCTCACGGTATCGAAACTCATGGCTCCCATCGCGCCCTTCTATGCCGACCGTCTCTACCGCGACCTTACCCAGACCGACGAGTCAGTGCATCTGGCCAAGTTCCCGGTATGCGACAGCGATGCCGTAGACACCGCTCTCGAGCGCCGTATGGATATCGCCCAGCGCCTTACCTCGCTGGTGCTCTCTCTGCGTAAGAAAGCCAACATCAAGGTGCGCCAGCCATTAGTCAAGATGCTTGTGCCGGCCAACGACGCCGAGCTCGAAGCCGCTCTTATGTCGGTAGCCGATACCGTAAAGACCGAAGTCAACGTAAAAGCCCTTGAGATCGTGGGCGCTGATAACGAAGTATTCGTAAAACGCGTTCAGCCCGACTTCAAGAAACTCGGTCCGAAATTCGGCAAACTGATGAAAGTAGCAGCCGAGCGCATCAAGGGCCTCGACCGCAGCGAGATAAGCCGTCTCGAACGCGACGGATACATCGACCTCGAATTCGAGGGCAACACAACACGTGTCGACCTCGACGATGTCAAGATCATCAGCGAGGATATCGAGGGCTGGCTCGTAGCCAACGACGGCGATCTTACCGTGGCTCTCGACATTGACATAACTCCCGATCTTTTCCGCGAAGGTCTCGCTCGCGACATCGTGAACCGCATACAGCGTCTGCGCAAAGACAGAGACTATGATATTACAGATCATATCCTGCTTACCCTTCTGCCCGGCGAAAACGTGGCCGAAGTCGTAGATCAGTATGGCGAGTATATTGCCGGTCAGCTCCTGGCCGACAAGATCGTTGTCGGCGATGCCGCTCCCGGCGAAGAAGTCGTAACTCTCGTTATCGATGAACTTCAGATCGGTGCAGTTGTTAATAAAGCATGACAAACCATGTTACCGGCGGTTAAACGCCGCCGGTAACTATAAAATTTAACCGAATGAGCGAACAAGTACGATACAGCGACGAAGAACTCGAAGAGTTCCGCCAGATAATACTGACAAAGTTGAGCGCAGCGACAACACTTTACGACGAACTTGTGGCCTCGCTGCGAGCAGATGACGGTAATGACACCGCCGACACCGCTTCTACATTCAAGGCTCTTGAGGAAGGCGCGAACACCCTCGAACGCGAGGCTACCGCACGTCTGGCCGAGCGTCAGCTGCAGTTCATCAACCACCTCAAGGCGGCTCTCACTCGAATCGACAACAAAACATACGGCATCTGCCGCGCGTCGGGCAAACTGATACCCAAAGAACGTCTTCGCGCAGTACCCCATGCCACGCTTTGTGTCGAAGAAAAGAATAACCCCAAACATTGATGCTAAGCAACAAACGCAGCAAGACTCTAATCTGGATTGTCTGGGCGATAATCATTGCCGTCATTATAGCCGACCAGGTACTGAAAGTGTGGATCAAAACTCATTTCTTCCTCAACGAAGACTATGAGATAACATCGTGGTTTCATATCCATTTCATACAGAACAATGGAATGGCGTTCGGCATGGACTTCCTCAATAAGTACATACTGACCGGACTCAGGCTTGTCCTGTTCGGATTTTTAGTGTGGTATATATGGCAGTTGTGTAAACGCGCATGGGCTCCGATGGGATATATGGTCAGCATAGCCCTTATAGCCGCCGGTGCATTCGGCAACATCATTGACTGTGTCGTATACGGCGAGATATTTACCAATCCTTACCCACCTGTTACCGCCGAGCTTGTCCCCTGGGGCGAAGGCTATGGCGGCGTGATGCAAGGACTTGTAGTGGATATGCTCTACTTCCCCCTGTTCTCGTTTACCTGGCCCGAATGGGTACCGTATTTCGGCGGCACCGTTTTCTCGTTCTTCGATCCGGTATTCAATATCGCCGATGTCGCAATCAGTGTCGGCATGATAGCTATCGTGATATTCTACTTCAACCTAATGGAGCACTCGCTCGAAAATGAAAAACCTCGTAAGGATACTTCTGATTAGTACCCTGCTGTTTGCGGCCTGCAAAAAAGTGCCGTCGCATGTGATACAGCCCGACGATATGGCAAGCCTGATGGCTGATATCCATACCGCCGAAGTCGTCGTTGAGATGAGTCGTTCGGGAATATTCAACGACTCGCTCAAACAGGTCATGCGAGAATCGGTGTACATGCGCCACGGAGTCAATTCACAGGAAGTGGACTCGTCGATAGCCTGGTATGGCCGTAATATCAAATATTACATGGAGGTCTACGACAAGACTATCGAGATACTCGAGCACAGGCTTATCGAATCGGGTAACCGCATAGCGGCCGACAATGCCCTGTCGATAGCCGGCGACTCGGTAGACGTGTGGCCAAACCCAAGGTTTATTTCGATCAACGACCGACTGCCGTCGAAGCTGATAACATTCAGCTTCGATCGCGACCACAATTGGGAGAAAGGCGACAACTACACTTGGCGCGCAAAACTATTCAACACCGACGGTACAATGGAATGGCTGATCGGCGTAGAATACTCCAACGGTTCGGTTGAATGGATATCGCAGAATCAGGAAGGCGACGGATGGAGATACATCGCCATACAGACCGACTCGCTACGCACGCCCACCCGTCTGTTCGGCTATATCTCGGCTATCAACAGACCCGGCACCGACATGCGCCTCGACAGCGTGGAACTCGTGCGCAAGCGTTTGAACAAAATGATGTACCATCGTACGTTCTCTAACGACATCGACGATCTCTATCCGCCGGTTGTGATCAACGACAGCATAGCCAACGATTCGACATCAAATGTCAACGCAGAGTAACAGCGAGCGTTGGCTCGCACGACATGTGTTTTTCGGCGACAAAGAATACGGGCTGTCGCTAATAGAATTAAATCTGAAAAATGATAAATGGGAAGTAAGTATTTCGCCCTACACATGCGAGACCCATTCAACAGCATATCATTCAGGCTCTATCAGAATAAGACCACACAAAGATCCGTCGAAAAAGCCAAGCCTTGAATTTTTTTAATTACCTTTGCAGTGCAAACGTTTTGCACCGCAGAGGTGTTTGATAGATATGGCTGACAAAGACACATCCACCCCAAGAAGCCTTACCGACCGTATATCGGCGCTCTTCACATACCTTACCACAGGTATATGGAGCGATACGAGGCGTACCTGGTGGCTCAATGTGCTCAGGGTAATCAACCTGTCGGTCAATTCATTTCTCAACCGCGATATACAGACTCAGGCCTGTGCCCTTACCTACCGCACACTGCTTGCAGTGGTGCCGGCTCTCGCCTTGCTTCTTGCCATAGGACGAGGATTCGGCATGCAACAGGTACTCCAGGACGAACTCTATAAACTCTTCCCGGCCCAGCACACAGCTATAAAATACGCCATGAACTTTATAGAGTCGTATCTGCAGCAGACATCCGAAGGCGTGTTTGTAGGTATCGGCATCATGTTCCTGCTATGGACGCTCATATCACTTTTGGGTAATGTGGAAGATACATTCAACCTGATATGGGGACAGAAGAACGGCCGCAGTATATGGCGCAAACTCAGCGACTACACGGCAATGCTACTTATCCTGCCGGTGCTGATGATCTGCGCCAGCGGTATATCCCTGTTGTTGAGCTCAACCCTCAATTCGATCTTCGATTTCGAATTCATGACACCCGTTATCTCGGCACTGCTCGAGGGCGCGCAATGGGTTATGACCTTCCTCTTCTTCACTGCAGTATACATGCTGATACCCAACACGAAGGTAAAATTTAAGAATGCCTTCATATCGGGTTGTCTTTCGGGCTGCGGTTTTCTTGTGCTGCAGTGGCTCTTTGTAACCGGCACATTGTATGTAACACGCTACAACGCCATCTACGGCTCTTTCGCCTTCATACCACTCTTACTCTTATGGATGCAGTTAGCATGGGTTATATGCCTTGCCGGAGCTGTAGTGTGCTATTCGTCGCAAAATGTATTCGCATTCTCTCTCGACCGTGAAGTAGCCTCAATTTCCAACCATTACCGCGACAAAGTGACAGTAGCAATTACAGCCGCTATCGCATTCCGTTTTACTCATCGTCTTGGTCCTCCCACAGCTCGCGATCTCATGGATAATTTCGAGCTCCCGGCACGACTTGTTACCACTGTTACCGACCGCCTTGTAGCAGCCGGGATATGTAACCGCGTGCTTATACCGGGCGAAAAAGAAGTTTACGGTTTTCAACTCGCCATCGACCCCGAACAACTCACGGTAGGCGAGCTGCGACGCGAACTCTACGATCTTGGCACGTCGGATTTTATTGCCCACTTCTCGCATAATTTCCCTAAAGTACTCGCCACATTCGAACGCCTCGACAAAGCATTTGCCGATGTGGCCGACACAATACCCGTAGCAACTCTTATCGACAATATACCAACAACAAATACAAGCGAAAAATGAAAAAAGTAATTGCAACAACCAAAGCTCCCGGCGCCATCGGCCCCTACAGCCAGGCTATCGACACCGGTTCGTTCGTCTATGCCTCCGGTCAAATTCCAATCGATCCCGCCACCGGTAATATCCCCGAAGGTATCGAGGCTCAGAGCGAACAAGCCATGCGCAATGTAGAGGCTATCCTCGCCGAAGCCGGTCTTACAACCGACAATGTTGTGAAGACTACAGTATTCCTGAGCGACATGGCCAACTTTGCCGCCATGAACGCCGTATATGCAGCACATTTCAACGAACCCTACCCTGCCCGTTCGGCTGTTGCCGTACGCGAGCTCCCCAAGGGTGTTCTCGTAGAAGTTGAGGTTATCGCCGTTCGCTGATACTTCGACGCAAGCACATAGCAAAGGCCACGGTCGATCGACCGTGGCCTTTGTCATATTGTCATATCAAGGGTTATCAGTTCTTGTAATCAAGCCATACCTTCATGCGGCCGGCGTCGCGGTTGTCCCAACTGAAATAAGGCACAAGTTTAATCTTGCCGCCGGGAACCGTAGCTATTACCGACACAGCATCGTTGAGCTCTGCCACAGGTTCGCCTACGCTAAGATCAGTACCGTTTACCTTAAGGTTGAGGTCGTAGGTATTCGCATTGTCACATTCCTCAACGCAGTATACCAACGGACCACGAGTGATCGCACGTTTGCCGAGGTCGGCTTTCACGCGAGTATCGGCGCTGTTGAGTTTGACGGGCATATCCATATCGAAATCGATGCGGTCGCCGTTGCCACAACCCGACAGGACAAGGTAGCCCTTCTCTACGGGTGCTTTGACAGCCTTGCCGTTGACACGAATCTTATAGCTGTCGCACCAACCGGGCACACGCATACGCAAATCGCGTTTTTCATTTTCAGGGCCGGCAAGAGTCAGTGACACATTACCCTCATAAGGATAGGAAGTGGTCTGATTTAGCGTCCACTTGCCATCGGGCATAGCGGCCTCACTGCCGATATAGAGGTTAACCCAGATAGTTTCGGGCGACACGCCGTAGATATATCCTCCAAGCGAAGGCAGGAAGCGACACACATTGCTCGGGCAGCATGCGCAACCATACCATTCCTGACGATGATGACCGCCGGTCGATTCAAGCGGATTTACATAGAAGAATTTTGTACCCGAAAGCGACACACCCGAAAGGATGCCGTTGTAGATACAACGCTCAACCACATCGACATACTTCGCGTCGGGCTCCATAGTATTCATACGCTGATTCCAGAGAGCCATACCGATCGAAGCACATGTTTCGCAATATGCGTCGAGGTTGGGCATGTCATAATCCTCTGTGAAGCCTTCGTTGGTATGCGACGAGCCGATGCCGCCGGTAATATACATGTTGCGGTCTACAACATCATGCCACAGCGAGTGCAGAGCTTTCATATAAGTCTTTTCGCCGGTCGACGACATAACATCCGCCATGCCCGAATACATGTACATGCAACGGACGGCATGACCTGAAATGTCTGTCAGCTCGCTTACCGGGGTAAGATCCTGATAATATCCCGGATCCCAGGGCATATCAAGACGCACACCGATGCCATGTCCGCGTTCGTCAAGGAGCCAACGGGCAAAATCAATATATTTCTTTTCGCCTGTAACATCCGCGAGTTTGCAAAGGGCAAGCTCTATCTCCTGATGACCCGGTACCCAATGGCGCTTGCCTGGACCGAATACCGTCATCATGTGATCGGCCATCTTGCGGCCTACATTGAGGAGTTTATCCTTGCCTGTCGCTTTCTGATATGCTACACCGGCTTCGATAAGGTGTCCGGCGCAATACATCTCGTGCTTGTCCATATCAGTCCAGCGGTCGTTGGGTTTGGCAAGAGTGTAGAATGTATTGATGTAGCCGTTCTCATCCTGAGCAGCGGCGATCTTGTCGATCCACTCGTCGGTCTTATCTTCAAGAGCCTGATCGGGGTTATTGATCAGGGTATAGGCCATGCCCTCGATAGCCTTGTATACATCGGAGTCATCGAAGAAGATACCCGAGTGAATATTACCGCCATTGGCCACCTGCTCGAAATTCTGCATACGTCCGGTCTTGTTCTCGATCTGGTCGATGCAAGTCGCTACGGTAGTGGCAGCATGATTGTGAAGGCGAGGAGCCCAGAAGTTGTCCGTTATCTTTACACGGGCAAAATCTACCGGTGTATTAGCTACGGCTGTTGCCGCTACAGCGGCAACAGCCATAGCCAGGGAGATACTTCGTAATGATATGTTTTTCATGGTTTTGCCCTTTTATTTGCTGTTGTTTTTGAGCTTGTGAGCGAATAGAGGCATCCAGTGGCCGGCAATTACCGAGCGACCGATAAAGTGCTCGTATTTACCTGTCTTGGTGTCGTACCAGTCGCTTATGGCTACACGGCTCGGAGTCTCGTTGATGTAGTCGTACATCGGGTCGATAAACTTGGCGAGAGTCTTCGAGTCGGGCGACATAGCCGCTGTCCACATGATCCAGTCACTCTTAGTGTAGTCTCTGCGGCAGTCGAGGGGCAGACCGTATTTATTCTGTTTTTTGAGATAGTAGGCGATTTCATCCTTCATCACGTCGGCAGGGAATATGCCTGTGCCCCACAACTGATCCCATACCATGTTGTATTTCTGGCTCCATGTGTCGGGACGATCGAAAGCCAGACGATAGTGAACATCGCCTTTCTTACCTTCACGGGCTGCATTTACCCAGTGTGCTGCCATAGCTTTGGCACGGTCGGTATATTTCTTGGCTGTTGCGTCGTCGCCTTTCATTTTTGCCATTTCGGCATAGGCGGTAACACCCATGATTGCCTTGGCGGCGAGGTTGGCATTGTGTGCCCAGTGACCGGCAAAGTCGTCGGTGCAGAGCTGATTTTCGGGATCTTCGCCATTTTCGGCAAGGTAGTCGGCCCATATTGTCAGGACATCCCAGTAGCGGTCGGCATAAGCGGTGTTGCCGTCGAGCATACTGAGCTGAGCTATAAGAGTGAGCATGTTGCCGGCTTCTTCAAGAGGCATGTCGCCACCATAGAGCTGGCCGTTGGCAATAGGATATGTACCAAGGTCGTGAGCTGAGAAGGGTTTGGTCCAACGGCCCGACTTGCTGTAGTCGAGGATCGAAGTCATCATAGCCTTGAGCAGCTCGGGGTTATAGATAAGGAACAGAGGAGCCGAAGGATAGGTAAGGTCGACGGTATTGACACAGCCGTTAGAGTCGTTTTCTTTTGAGAAGAAGAGCAGATTGCCTTCGTCGTCTTTAAAGAGCTTGTGTGCAGCGATCACATGGCGATACGAAGCCGAAAGAATTTCGGCATATTTCTTGCCGCCAACTTCCATGGCATCGTCATATATTGTTTTGTCGAAAGCACGGCAACGGTTCATGATCGAAGCATACGAACCGGCGAGGTTGTCGAACATATCGAAGATGCTTACCTGGCCGTCGTGTGCCCAGTATGCCTGATATTGTTTGTAGAAATATTCGATATCCTTGATCTCGTCGTAGCCGATCATTGTAAAACTTGCGGCCTTCTTTGTCTTGCCGAAATCATGTACATAAGCAAGAAGAGGAGCGGTAGAAGCATTTGTAGCAACGATCTCTGTTCCGGTCGGAGTAGCTTCGATCTTGCCTGTGTTCATAAACATGTTCTTCAGCTCATTGTCGGGACCGATGGCAATTTCGCCATTAACGGCCGGGAGATATAGGTAACCCCAGTCGATGCAGATGTGGTCACCGATCTTGGCGAGAATGGGCTGCTCTATAGTACCTGTCTTAGCGTACTTCACACCGTTTTCTTCTACGATCGATGTGCGTGTAGGCTGATAGTCCTTGTTCTGAGCGAGCTTGGGCGATGCTGTAAGCATCATCTGCACATTGTGCTCTGCGCCGTCGGTCGAACGCACCTGATAAGAAATATAGTTGATAGGCGACGACAGCAAATCATAATTGTCGATCAGCATCGGAGCTGTGAACACGAGGTCGAGCTCTACAGGACCGCATGTAAATGTGTAGTAAGTCGATGTTGCGAGTACATCCACGCTCTTCTGCTCGGCAAGTTTGACATCTTTGTCGGCCGCTGTTTTTCTGCGGAAGAGGCCAAAGTCGGTATAGGCGCCGCCGGTGGTGTTGTGGCAGTGAGCCGCAATAACATTCTTGCCCGGGTGGAGGAGCTTTTTGAGCTCAGGAGTGAGGGGTGCTTCCTCTCCGTTGAGCCAGGTCTCGCCGGTAGAAACAATCTGTGTGCCGTTGATATAAATTTCGAAAACATCATCGTGAGAATAAACTAACACGAGATCGCCCTCGAGATCGGAAGGATTGAGATCGATATTGCGGCGAACATAAAGATCGCTGTGTTCGTCGATCCAACGGGTATTAACTGCTTCCTGATCATCCGAACCGAAAGCAGCGCGGCCGGTGCGCCATTTCGAATCGTCGAAAGACGGAGCCTGCCAGCCGTCGGCCTGCTTCTCACGCGAATATTTACCTTCCCATGCCTTTTCGCCGGCCATAGGAGCTATAGTTTCAAGTGCCGAGATGGGCTCGCCCATAAAACGGTATGATACACCGTCTACTCGCAGTATACCCTGCAAAGGTTTGTCGGCACCGGTCCAGTGACGGGTTGATCCCTCGTTGAGTTTATCATAAGGCGATAAAATCGACAAATAGGGATCCGACTGAATCAGGGGTACTGCAGGTACTCGCAGATCAGTTGCCTGATAAGGAGTAAAGAATTCTGCATTCTGTGCTCCGGCGGCAAAAGCTACCAACGCGAAGGCATAGGTCAACAGTTTTTTCATGTATTAATTGGTTTTAGGTTTAAAAATCAGGTGGTGGCAGAGCCCGGGCTTACATTACATTAAGCACCTGCTCCTTGATCTGCTCGAGCAGATCTTTCATTTTCACAACAATAGCCTGCATTTCTGCATGATTGCTCTTGCTGCCGAGGGTATTGATCTCGCGGCCTATCTCCTGAGAGATAAAACCGAGTTTCTTACCCTGACCCGGCTTGGGCGCCTCGATAGTCTCGAGGAAGTAGGACAAATGCTTGGCCAGTCGCTGTTTTTCTTCGTTTACATCGAGCTTTTCGATGTAGAATATAAGTTCCTGCTCAAGACGGCCTTTGTCGAACTCGATAGCCGGGATCTTCGACAAAGCATCTTCGAGACGCTGACGAATACGAGGTACACGCTCCTGTTCGAACGGTTCGATCTGGCGGAGCAGTTCGCCTATAGCTTCGATCCTCACGCGGAAAAATTTTTCCAACTCGAGACCTTCGGCACGACGATGAGCCATAAGACCCTCTACAGCCTTACGGACAGTGTCGCACAACACTTCGGCTTCGCCTTCGCCGGCCTCGGGTGTTGAGGTGTGCATCGACTCCGGCAGTGTCATGATAGTGCGGAAAAGATCTTCGGGGACACCGATACCAAGTTCTTTGGCAGCAGCCTCGATCTGAGTCTTATACTGTCGCATAACATCGACATTCAACTCCGAGGGAAGTGCTATTGTAGCTCCGGGCAGGGTCTCGCATGTGACCAGCAGATCGGCTTTACCGCGTTCGATTGTGTGGCCTACGATACCTCGTACCTCGAGTTCGGATTCACGAAAAATATATGGCAAACGGACACTGAGATCAAGCTGCTTGCTGTTGAGCGATTTGATCTCGGCGCTTATTCTATGTGTTTTGGTTTCGGCGCTTGCTTTGCCAAAACCGGTCATCGACATGAGCATGAGTATGATTGGTCTATATAGGTTGAAACAGAGTGCGTATTCACTCCTTTTGTCTTGCAAAATTACAAAAATATTAGCGGCAAACTATGAATTTTAATATAAAAAATAGTAACTTTGCCGTAAAAGAAGCATCCAATGGCTACAATACTCAATATAGAGACTTCAGGTGCGCCATGTTCGGCGGCACTTACTTCGGAAGGAATGATCCTGTCGCACCGCGAGAACTTCGAGGGGCGCAACCATGCGACCATGCTAAGCGACATGGTAAAAAGCTGCATCGACTATGCCCGTGAACATGAAATGAAAATCGACGCCGTGGCCGCAAGCATGGGCCCGGGCAGTTATACCGGCCTCCGTATCGGTCTGAGCGAGGCCAAGGGTCTTGCATACGCGCTCGATATTCCGCTGATAGGTGTTGACACACTGAAACTGCTCGCATCGAGGGTAATGTTCTCGTCCGACGAGATCGATCCCGATACAATCTTCATACCCATGGTTGACGCACGACGCATGGAAGTATACACGGCAGCATACGATTTTGCCCTTGCCGACATGCTGAAACCACAGGCTCTCATACTCGACGAAAATTCTTACTCCGAGCTAAAGGCCACCGGCCGTCCCATACTCTATTTCGGCAGCGGAGCCGAAAAAGCACAGCCCATATTCGCCGATGCACCTCAGGCTCGCTTCGTAGCGGATGTAGAGGCTTTGGCAGTGGATATGATAGCACTTGCCGAACGCTCCTACGCCATGCGCGACTTTATCGACACGGCATATTCCACCCCTGCATATCTCAAAGATTTTCAAGCTACGACACCTAAGCACAAAGTATTATGAACGAATACTCCGACGACATACGTGCAGCCGTTGCCGCTATGCGTAAAGGCGGAGTGATACTATACCCTACCGACACCGTCTGGGGTATCGGTTGCGATGCCACAAACCCTGCCGCCGTACGCAAAGTATTCGAGATCAAACGCCGAGCCGACTCCAAAGCGCTGATAACCCTCGTGGGGTCTTTGGCTCAGCTCGAACGTACTGTAGATGGTATTCCCGAAGTCGCATATCAGCTGATCGAATTTTCCGAAAAGCCGATAACAATAGTCTACGACGGCATAGCCCCACACTCGGGTATTGCCGGCGAACTGCTTGCCGACGACGGAAGCATAGGTGTGCGCGTCACTGCCGAGGCGTTCAGTAAGGCTCTTTGCCTGGCGATGGGCAAACCTGTGGTTTCGACATCGGCAAATATCAGCGGACAGCCGACAGCCGTAAATTTCGATGATATCAGCGACGAGATAATCGAAGCAGTGGATTATGTATGCACATCGCGCAGACACGAAAACAAAAAAGCGACACCATCGTCGGTAATGCGGCTGTGGGCCGATGGAAAGTTTAAAGTAATTCGCCCGTAGGACTATATGCAACAGGAAACAGCCCATCGCATAAAATATATTCTGGCCGACTTCTTTTCGACCGGCATAGGCTTTTTCCTGTTCGATCTTTACCGCTTCAAGACATTACCCGGCGAGCTTACCGGCGCTGATCTATATAAATTCCTGACCAACATCAGCATTATCGCCGAGCAATGCCTCGTGCCTTTATTAGCAATCCTATTATACTCCTTGTTCGGAAGCTATAACAAAGGCAACACACTATATAAATCGCGATTGGAGGAAACTTTTACCACCCTTTCGGTTTCGCTCGTCGCCATGCTTGCTGTCTTCTTTGTCGCTCTTATCAACGACGCCATCCCCGAACGCGCCACCAACTACGAGCTGATGCTGGCTCTGTTTGCGGCTTTGTTTGTGCCTACATTCATTGTCCGTATGCTGATATTACGAGCCAACGCCAAACTTATCCGACGTGGCAATTACGTGATCCGTACAGTTGTAGTGGGCGCTTCGCAATCGAATAAATCAAGGCTGGCAAAGATAATGCGCTCGTCCACTCTCAACGGGCTCAAGATTGTCGCCGCCATCGACACCGACAACAGCTTGACCTGCGATGAACTTTTAGGACTGCCAGTATATCACAACCCGAACCCGGCTCAGGTTTGCGCCGAGCTGAAAGCCAAAGCCGTGATAATACTTCCTTCATCAAAGGGGCTGTCCGAAACGACGACAATTATCAACAGTCTCTATTCGCTCAACGTGCCTCTGTTTATTTCGCCCGACCTACACTCGATGTTAGGCATGCGGCCGAGGGTGTCGCAGGTAATAGCCGAGCCTGTGATAAACATAACGAGCGCACACATCACGCCGGCGGTATACAACTTCAAACGCCTCGGCGACATAGTGACTTCCGCTCTGTCGCTTATCATCCTGAGCCCTGTATTCGCAGCCATTGCCATTGCGGTAAAGGCTGATTCTAAAGGACCGGCCATATACAACCAGGAACGCATAGGCTTGCACAAAAAGCCATTCCGCATATACAAATTCCGCACAATGTATCAGAATTCCGAGGACAACGGCCCGGCGCTCTCTTGCCAAAACGATCCTCGAATTACCAAGGTCGGCAAATTTTTGCGCAAGTACCGACTCGACGAGCTGCCTCAGTTCTGGAATGTGCTGAAAGGCGACATGTCGCTCGTAGGCCCACGTCCCGAACGCGACTACTACATACAACGTATTACCGAGCGGATGCCGGCCTACAGCCTTATCCATCAGGTAAGACCAGGCATCACTTCGTGGGGTATGGTACGCTATGGCTACGCCACCACCGTCGACCAAATGATCGAACGCCTCAGCTACGACATGCTTTATCTCGAAAACGTAAGCCTTGCCGTCGATCTCAAAATACTGTTTCACACCGTCAACACCGTCTTTACCGGCAAGGGACTTTAGACGCCGTACACGATATAATTTATGACAGAGAAAATAAAACCGTTGCGACGAATACACGATGCCTTGATAAGTTTTGTCACATGGCGTGAACGACACATCAAGGAGAAAAACTTCGTGTTGCTGCTGGCATTTTTTGTCGGCATCTTCTGTGGCCTCGCAGCCCTGGTTCTCAAATTCCTTATCCACACCATATCCGGAGCGCTGACATCGCATGTCAATCCACAGGCCGGCAACTACCTGTATATCCTTTTACCGGCGGTGGGCGTCATACTCACGGCATTGTATGTGCGCTACATCGTCCGCGACGATATAAGCCACGGCGTAACACGTGTGCTCTACTCAATCTCGCAGAACAAAAGCCGCCTCAAGCGACACAACATTTACACTTCAGTCCTGGCCAGTTCCGTGACCATCGGTTTCGGCGGATCAGTAGGTGCCGAGGGACCTATAGTCTACACCGGAGCGGCAATTGGCTCGAATCTCGGACGTGTCTTCCGCATGTCACCTCGCATCCTCATGATACTCGTCGGTTGCGGTGCGGCGGCAGGTATCGCCGGCATCTTCAAGGCCCCCATCGCCGGCATGCTTTTCACGCTCGAGGTGCTGATGCTCGACCTCACCACCGTCAGCGTGATGCCCCTGCTCATAGCCTCCATAACCAGTACAACACTGGCCTACGTATACACAGGCTATGAATTCGAATTCTTCTTCGCCCAGACCGAGGACTTCTATACCTCTCGTATTCCATACGTAATATTGCTCGGTATAGTTTGCGGATTTGCTTCGCTTTACTTCACCCGCGCGATGAACATGATGGAGAATTTCTTCGGTCGTTTCCGCAATCCCTGGGGCCGCACCGCTGTGGGTTGCGCCATACTTTCGGCGTTGGTGTTTCTTCTGCCACCTCTCTACGGCGAAGGCTACGGCTCTATCACGGGCCTGCTCAACGGCGACACTTCATCAATTGTCGACGGCTCTATATTCTACGGCGACAGGTATCAGTTCTGGTTCCTCGCTCTGTTTATCGGTCTTGTAGTGATTTTCAAAGCCTTCGCGACATCATCGACCAACGGAGCCGGCGGCGTGGGCGGCACATTCGCTCCTTCGCTTTATGTAGGTTGCCTTACCGGTTTTCTCTATGCTTTTATCCTCAACCATTTCGGATGGATAGAGCTTTCAACCAAAAACTTCGCGCTCATGGGCATGGCCGGCGTGATGAGCGGCGTCATGCACGCCCCGCTGATGGCGATCTTCCTCACGGCCGAACTGACCGGCGGCTACGAGCTTTTCCTGCCCCTGCTGATTGTCAGCACCATATCTTACGGCACCATCAAGATTTTCGAGCCTTACTCAATATATACGATGCGTCTGGCCAAACGCGGCGAGCTATTGACACACCGCAAAGACCAGGCCGTACTTACCCTTCTGAAAGTCAACAATGTAATAGAGACAGACTTCCTGCCGGTATATCCTGACATGACGCTGAAAGACATGGTAGACGTAATAGCAAAGAGCAACCGCAACCTCTTCCCCGTGCTCAACGCCGAACGCGAACTCGTGGGCATTGTGCTGCTCGACGAGATACGCAACATCATGTTCCGCCCCGACCTCTATCGCCGCATGCGCGTGAGCACATTCATGTCGATGCCTCCGGCCAAAATCGAGATCAACGACAGCATGGATGTGGTAATGAAAACATTCGACGACACAGGAGCTTGGAATCTCCCTGTCGTCGAAGGCAATACCTATGTAGGTTTTGTGTCGAAAAGTAAGATCTTCAATTCTTACCGCCGAGTACTCCGTCACTATTGCGACGACTGATACGCCTGTATCAGTTGAGTACCACGACAGGCAGAGCCGGATTTACGAAGAAGGCGCTGCGAGCAAGCTGGCACAATGTCATTACTGTGCTCTTGCGTGGATGAAGAGTCTTGCGGTAGCTCCGTACTCTTATGGAGCTGTTTAAGGGGGTAAAGAGAGTAGAATTCTTCTTCATAGGCACTAAGAATTGCGGTGATTATTCTAACATTTAATTATCTAACGCTTTATCTACCTCTTTTATTGTATATTTCGTTAAAAATAATTTAGCGTTGATTCTTGAACGAATATATGCTGTTGCCGTCGATCTTCTCTACTCCGTTCAATAAATCGGACGGCAAAGAGGGTGCTTTCACGGCACCTTCCGCGCCAAGGCTCGCCGGCGATATCTCTATATAAGCCTCATCCCACAATCCGTAGTTGATAAACTCGCCGAGGAGCGAAGCGCCGCCTTCAACCAGCAACGATGTGATATTATGCTCCCTGTATAGATCTTCGAGCACGTCGGCAAGCGGCTTGTCTTCCTGTATATGCAGGCAATTTTCACAAGTAGCCATGCCCCGGCGATCGAAAACTATTCTTATCGGCGACTTACCGGCCACGAGCCTTGTATCAAGCCGAGGACGGTCAAGAATGGCGGTTCTGGCACCGACCGCTATCGCATCGTGTGTGGCTCGACGGTCGTGTACGATGAGCGAAGTAAGCGGTGTCGAAAATTTTGCAGCCGCTTCGCTTTCGCCTCTCTTGCGATCCATATATCCGTCGGCACTTTGAGCCCATTTGAGTGTAACAAAAGGACGATGAAGGGTGTGGGCGGTCATAAAGGTTTTATTCAGCTCACTACATTCATCCGACATGAGCCCTTCAAGGACAGGTATTCCGGCCTCTCTGATCATAGCTATGCCACGCCCTGCCACACGCGGATTCGGATCGCCTGATCCTACAATCACTCGCCCTATACCTATATCAACGAGCAGTTTGGCACACGGCGGTGTCTTGCCATAGTGCGAGCATGGCTCGAGGGTAACATATATCGTACTCTGGCCAAGCAACTTACGGTCGCTCTCCATCACAGAATTGACTGCATTGACCTCGGCGTGCGGTCCACCATAGCGACGATGCCAGCCTTCGCCAATGATGCGTCCGTCGGGAGCGACAATCACGGCGCCGACCATCGGATTTGGCGATACATGTCCGCGGCCATTGGCTGCGAGCTGCAGTGCACGACGCATATACAAGTAGTCTGACCGGCTGAAAATATTATCCATTTGATCGGGGCAACAATTCGAATGTATCTACATATATTTCGGTAATGCTGTGACGGATGGCATTGCGGTCGTCCCACGAACGGGTACGCAACTTGCCTTCGACAAGCAGTTTGGAACCCTTGCGGATGTAGCGCTCGGCAAACTCGGCAGCTCTGCCCCACATCACAATATTATGCCACTCGGTAATCTCGGGCAGCTCTATCTCATTGCCGTTGGCATCGCGGCCACGGCGTCGTTCGTTGGTTGCAAGAGTGAATTCGGCCACAGGGCTGCTGTCGACCATCCTTATTTTGGGATCACGGCCTACGTTGCCGCACAATATTACTTTATTCATTGTATGAACTTAGGTGCTAAGATATAGAAACCGAGGCTTATGCCTGCGTTGAAATGATGATGCGACGATGAATAATTGCAATAAGCACTCAATGTCGCTATAGGCAGTTTGCATGTCAGTGCAAACTCGCCGAAGAAATGTGCCGTACCGAACCAGTTGCCGTAACGGGCGAAACCACCGGGTGTCTCTACAATTGCACGAGCCGGCACGAAGCCGCTCATTGTAAGGCGTGCCGATAAGGTACTGTTGTACTTATATACAGGCACCACCGACGCTGCCACAAAACTATTTGCTCGCAGACCGGGATCAAATACATTGTTCGACGCCGGTGTCGGCGTGAAAGCAGGAGCGGTAGTGATCGACGCATAATAGCTCTGCAAGAGATGTCGGGTAGAAGCGACAGCCTCGCCTTCAACGCCTAAGGTAAAATGCTTTGAAAGGTCGAAATAATCACGCTCGCGCCAATGGAGTTGAATCCATTGCTCCTTATGGCTGCTTCGTGTATCTGCCACCGCATTATAGAAGTGCGATTTACCGGTAAGCGCTGTAAGTGCACCATGTCGCTCATAACCCGAAGTGGGGTAATTATAATCGTTGACTGTCGACGAATTATAAGCGATATATGCCTGAGCGAGATTGATGCCTATATTGTCTCGACCGGCCTTGTAGCTGTCCTCACTGCTGTTGCGGTAGAACGAATTATATACTCGTCCGCCACCGACACCAACTTCGGCCGATGCTTTACGCCCGGCAGCAAACGCCCATCCGAGACGTCCGAAATATTCATGATTGATGACAAAGGACGGTTCGTTGTCCTTGAAGAAAAATTTTTCATTTTCATGATACCTCTGTCGCGAAGCCACCGCTGTAAAACGGAAGGCCGATGACAATTCGGTAGGCAGATCTATCGATCCGCGGAGAGCCCCGGCCATATAGCTTTGGCCTATCCATGCCTCAAGATCGGTATTAACGCTGCTGAAACTCATCGACGAATATCCTGCACGGAGATAGAGAAAGCTGTTATTGGACGATGTAATGAATGCACCGGCTCCAACCGACATTTTTTTCTTTACTGCGATGTCGAGCTTGAGATTGAACAGCCCCGTGCTATCTACCGGCTGTGCTGAAGGCGTAAGCATGCTCAGTTTGTCCGATGCAAGAGCGCGATAAAAAGCAAGTTTGGCCTGATCAAGACTTATTGTATCGTTTTCATTATCGGGCAGAAAGAGGTGTTTTACGTATTCGTTCTGTTTAGGGCCACCGCCCTCTACCGCTACATCAGAAAAACGAAGAGCCGGAGTACCCATTCTGAAAACATCGCGCCTCATTTGGCGTACATCCGAAGATATACGGGTGTGTACACGAGCCTTGATGGAATCCATCATTTCCATTGTGCGGTCGTATCCTTTCTGATATATCTGCTGAGCAGCTCCGAAATCAAGAAGGCTGAACTCACTCAGTTTGATCCTCACTTTCACGCCCTCTTCTTCGGGCAGGTCGTAGCTCTGAGGCTCTGTTACGAGCATATCGAGCTGATCCATATAGCTGTTGGGCGGCCCCTCCGAGGGCGCCGACACATCAAAGCCGAGCATTACCGACGGAGCAAACTCCTTGCGCATCACATCCACAGGAAAATTGTCGAAGATGCCGCCGTCGTAATAGATATCGCCGTTGATCTTCACAGCCTGGAACACCAGTGGGAAACTCATCGATGCCCGGACAGCGTCGGCAAGATCCCCGTGACTGAACACATGTTTGCATCGCTTGGTCATATTGGATGAAACCGTGCGCAAAGGAACAAACAGTTTGTCGAAATTGCCGCCACACTGTGCGGTATTGGCACTGAAGATCTCCATAAATCCGAATTGCATCGGAGTGGGAGATATCAGCGACTGTGGGTTATAAATCTTTTTCGTCTTAGTGCTGTCGCTCTTTCCCAATTGCATTGAGAACAACTGAGGCGACGGCTGCTCTGCCGAAAAATAATAGGTATATTCAGGATCTATCGTACCCGTCGACATATATCCGAAATAAGGCGATGTGATAAATGCCATCATCTCCTCGGGAGTATAACCGATGGCATATAGCGCGCCGACAATAGCGCCCATCGACGTGCCTGTGATATAATCGATGGGTATATCGTTTTCTTCAAGAGCCTTGATGGCCCCTATGTGTGCGATGCCCTTGGCACCACCGCCACTGAGGACAAGACCTACTGACTGATGCGATTCCTGCGCGGCTACTCGCAGCGCAGGAACCGTAATCTGAAGAAAAACGAAAAGAAGAATGTAGCACTTCAGAACCCTCATGGGTAAGCTCATTGATGAAATAGTTGAATAGTTATAGCTTTACATTAAAACGCCGTGTTCATTTTTTTGTTCACACGCGAGTATTTTTTCTTCATCGACATTGAAGGCGTCAGCTCAAAATGTAGCTGTCCTTGAAGCCGAGGAAGTAAAGGACACCGTCGAGGCCGATCGTCGAAATACTCTGGCGTGCAGTCTGTTTTACCTTTGGTTTTGCATGGAAGGCAATGCCGAGGCCGGCTGTCGACAACATCGGCAGATCATTAGCGCCGTCGCCCACGGCTATAGTCTGGGCGATGTCGATATTTTCTACCTGTGCGATGATACGAAGAAGCTCGGCCTTGCGCTTGCCGTCGACGATCTCGCCCACATAGCGTCCGGTCAGTTTGCCGTTCTACGATCTCGAGCTCGTTGGCATATACATAGTCGAATCCGAAACGCTGCTTGAGATAGTTGCCGAAATATGTGAATCCGCCCGACAGGATGGCCGTCTTGTAGCCGGTGCGCTTGAGCACTTCCATCATGCGCTCCACGCCTTCTGTTACCGGCAGATGCTCTGCAATATCACGCATCACGCTTTCATCGAGACCTTTGAGAAGAGATACACGGCGCTTGAAACTTTCGCAGAAATCAATCTCGCCTCGCATGGCACTCTCGGTTATCTCCCTTACCTGAGGGCCGACGCCGGCGCGATCGGCAAGTTCGTCGATTACCTCTGTCTCGATCAGTGTAGAATCCATATCGAAACATATCAGTCTGCGACAGCGACGGAACACATTATCTTCCTGTAAGGATATATCAAATTCCTCGGCTTGGGAAATCTCAAGAAAACGGCTTCGCATAACGTTGACATCCAATGGATTGCCACGCACCGAAAATTCCACACAGGCTTTTGACCGTGGCTCTTCGTTCTCTCGCAAAGGCATACGGCCGGTCAAGCGACGAATACTGTCGATATTAAGTTGCTGACGTGCGATCTCGTCGGTTACCAAAGCTATATGCCGAGCCTTGAGCTGACGGCCGAGAATTGTAATGATCCAACGGTTCTTGCCCTGACGCGACACCCAACTCTCGTAATCATTGATAGATATAGGCGAGAAACGGATCTTGACATTCAGCTCATAGCATTTGAAGAGCATATCCTTCATAATCTCGCCCGAGCGGTCGGCTGTAGTGCGGAAAAGTATACCAAGCGACAAGCTATGATGTATGTCGGCTTGGCCAATGTCGAGGATCTGAGCCTCGTGACGGGCAAGGATCTCTGCGAGGGCGGCGGTAACACCGGGGCGGTCGTCGCCTGATATATTGATAAGTATTAGTTCTATGTTAGATTTATCGTCCATATACTATAATGTGTTTACAGGCAACTCAATGCGAAACGTCGTGCCGGCCGGCGACGATTGCTTCACAAATATGCGGCCCCCGTGATACTGCTCTATTATTCGTTTGGCCAAAGTAAGGCCAAGTCCCCATCCGCGACTTTTGGTTGTGTAGCCCGGGTTGAAAACTGTCTTGAAATTTTTTCTGCTCAAGCCCTTGCCGGTATCGCTTACCTCTACAAAGGCATTTATCGGCCCTGCTCCGACGGTAACGTCAATCTTACCCTTGCCGTCCATAGCATCGACCGCATTTTTGATAAGATTTTCTATTACCCATTCGAGCAGAGCCTTGCTGGCTTTTATGTCGATATCCTTAACAAAGGGATGCCAGCCGAGGCTTATGCGACCTGATATGCGTGTGCCCATATAGCCGACGGCTTCGCCTATCGTTTCATTAAGTTCTACTGTCTCCATGCGCGGAGCGCTGCCTATCTTGGAGAATCGCGATGCGATGGTACTGAGTCGGCTCACGTCCTTATTCATTTCCGCTACGGTGTCGGCGTCGACCCCCATGTCGGGAAGGAGCTCCATCCATGCCATCAACGACGATATAGGCGTGCCGAGCTGATGCGCAGTCTCTTTCGAAAGACCGACCCACACTTTGTTCTGCTCAGCTTTCTTGGTTGATAGCACCGCAAAATAAACAACGGCTATAAACGCTATCATTACCAGCACGAGGATATACGGAAATACACTCATGCGCTTCAACAACGTGGAGTCGTCGTAGTACAACTGCTGCACCTCGTCCGGCGAGATATCTATTCTTATTACCTTGTTCGACGCCTCGAGCTCGATAAGTTTCGAGGCGAGATATTCCGCATTGCGCTCATTAGCCGGTGCGCCAAGACCAAGAGTATCGCCGGGTACAGGGAGGTTGAAATTGCGATGCTGTAGGATATTGCCGTCCTTGTCGGTAAGGAGGACGGGGATGGTGGTATTGCTCTTTATGATACCTAACAGAAAATCAATATTTGTCTCGGTGGCATTGCTGGCAGTCGTTGCCGACACAAGTTCTTTAGTCGCATCAGCCCATAGCTGCATACGCTCGCGCTCTACAGCGGACAGATCCTTTATAAGACCATTGGAAAAATAAAGAAAAAGCGCCACCACAGCAGCGGCGGAGATCAAAAAAGCTACTCGCCCATAACGGCGCAAATCATATATATTTGCCACTCTTTTATTGTCTCGGTTTTTATAGTGCAAATTTACTCAAAGACCGACAAATATGCAAATAACGCGATTTTTTACCCTATTTTTGACCAAAAAAGCCATTTAAAAACATATTTCGAACTAAATTGTTATACAAATAGTAGGTTTTTACGGCAATTTGTTGTAATTTTGCCGCCAAGATAACCGAAATTCATTAAAATAATTGTCTAACACAAATAAAGCATTCAACGCAATGAACACAGAAACTATTGGAATGTACGCCGGTTCTGTTTGGGTTGCTCTTAACAACGCAGACGCCCTTGGTGTAAAACAGATCAAAAAAATGACCAAACTTAAAGACAAAGAGGTCTATGCAGCTCTGGGTTGGCTTGCTCGCGAAGGCAAAGTGACAATCCTTCCCGATCCCGACGATGAAAAAGAACTCATCATCTCTCTTACCGACAACAAGTAATTCCTTATAAACGTACAAGCGCCCCGTTACTATTTGTAGTGACGGGGCGCTTTTTTATATTTATGGGTCAACAATATGCGTGCTTGATATGTTTAAATGGTATTCATCTATTATCGCTAACAGACATGAAACGTATCATCACATTGCTGTCCTTGATTATTACTTTATCGGTCGGTATAAATGCACAGACCTTGCACGATAATCTAATCGATTCTATATCAAAATCGAACAAGCTGATTTTTATCGACGGCAAACCGGCCGACGGCGAAGAGTTGCGCGAATACACCGACTCTGTACGCCGGAAGATAGCAGCGTTTTACTATGATCAGTTCCATCACTTCATGGATCCGGGCGCGCCTTATTTTCTTTTTCTGAGCAAGGACTCCAAACTCGCCATGGGCATAGGCGGAGCAGTGCGCATGCGTGCCTACTACGACTGGGGCGGAGCTATCCCGGCTGCCGGATTTGCGCCTGCACTCATCCCCATACCGGCCGATCCGACAAATATGAAGCACTTCGGCTCAACACCTGCCGGTACGTGCCTGTTCTTCAAAGTACTCGGTCAAAACAAAACTCTTGGAGAATATCAGCTCTATATCGAAACCGATTTCACGGGCTATCAGTCGCGTGATCTCAAACTAAAAAAAGCATACGCCATAATCAATAAACTGACTATAGGATATGCTTCGTCTACCTTCTCCGATCCGGCTGCTTTGCCTCCGACTGTCGATGCACAAGGCCCGACAAACAAGATAACACCGACAGCCGTACTTGTAAGGTACATGCCTGTATTTAAAAATAAATGGTTTTTTGCCGTTTCTGCCGAAACTCCCGACTCAAATATCGGAGCCGACGGGACGCATACGTCAAAAGTCAACAACTGGCTACCCGATTTCGCCGCTTTCGCGCAATATCAGTGGGCTCCCGGTCAGCATGTACGACTGGCCGGTATAGTACGCACATTGTCGTATCGCGACATGGTAAGCGAGCGCAATCACAACATCGCAGGCCGCGCGGTACAGCTCAGCGCTACCGGATCGCCCCATCGGGCTCTCACTTTGTTTGGCATCGCCAACTACGGCCACGGATATGCAAGCCTCGGCGGCGACCTTATGATGGGCGCCAACGATCTTATATCCGATCCGGCTCAGCCGGGCGTGTTATATGCTCCGGCATCGTTCGGCTGGTGCCTCGGCGTGAAGTACAACTTTACTCATTCGCTGTTCGTGAGCGCATCGGCAAGCCAGACACGTTTTCTCCCGAAGCATCAGGTATCGCCCGAATCGTATAAATATGGAATAGCGTCAGCTGTCAATCTGTTCTGGAACATGACACCGCGCATGCAGGTCGGTATTGAGTATGACTTCGGCTACCGTCGAAATTTCAACGGAGATCACCGCTCAGCCCAACGAGCAGGCGCAATGTGTATGTTCTCGTTCTGATTACTCCTCGCTTCTTATTGCCTTGCGCTTGAGGATCATAACCTCTTTGCCATCGGCATTAAGGAGCAATACGGTATCGTCTTTCTTTCCGGCAATAGCTGATGTGGCCTCTTCGAGAGCTACCATCATACGGCGTTCCTGATCTCCTTTATAACAAGCCATACGGGTAAGACCCATATTGGAGAAGTCTACGGCGTTGCTGCGCGACGGGTCGATATAGAGCTCGCCATTGAAGTAGTTGCAGCCCGTATTGCCGTGTACCTTGAGTTCGGCTACATCGATAAAGATATTCGCCTCTTCATCGTTGATCTTTTTTCCTTCAGCCGATACGATAGCCCAGTTGCCATTGAGGAACTCCATGTTGTGACGTCGATATGTGGCTACGTTCTTGCCGTTTCCGTCGTTGAAGTACAGGTATGTATCCTGGCCTATTGTCTTGCAGTCGATCTTGGGATGATTGCCGTCGGTAAGAAGAGCACCGATAGCCGGAGCGTATTCTACATCGGGGCAATATTTCATAGTAGAGAGAACATTGGCAAATGCCATCTCGCCGTTGCTGCGGACGGTATAATCGCCGTTGACCACATTGCAGCCGTCCGAAGCATAGAAGCGGCCGTTATTATCGAAATGGATGTAAGGCTGTTCGTCCTCGGCATTGATCTGCATGTCGCCGACCGACACTATGGTCCAGCGGCCGCCGGTCAGCTGATCGGTGGTAGGCATTGTGCCCATCTCGGTGGAGGAGTACTGCGGCACTTCAAGATCTTTCATCTTGCCTTTGTTCTTTTTATCGATTTTCATTTCCTTCACGTCGGCTTTGCTGTTGTCCTGACGTTTGTTTACCTTATTTATTACCGAGCACGAACCCATAAGGCAAACCGAGATCACGAATATTAATGTTTTAATACTTTTCATATCATAATAGTTTTAAGTAAGAACGTAAAAAGGCAAGCCAATGTTGCCCTTCGTATCTTTTTTCGCGCTGTAAAATTACTAAAAAGACTCGAAATTTCATCATGTCAAGAAAAATTCGTAACTTTGTATGCTAAATAGAAGTAGTACACTATTCAACTTTCGCCCCCTGTTCAGACAGGCGTAGCGAGACTTATATAACGAATATGGCAGAAGAAAAAGAGGAATACAGCGCCAGTAATATCCAGGTGCTTGAAGGGCTCGAAGCAGTACGCAAGCGCCCGGCAATGTACATAGGCGACATTTCCGAAAAAGGTTTACATCACCTCGTATATGAGGTCGTGGACAATAGTATCGACGAAGCTCTTGCCGGTTTTGCCCGGGAGATCTGCGTCACTATCAATGAAGACAATTCTATAACCGTGGTCGATGACGGCCGCGGCATCCCTGTGGACATGCACGAGAAAGAGCACAAGAGCGCTCTCGAAGTTGTGCTCACCGTGCTCCATGCCGGCGGCAAGTTCGACAAAGGCTCTTATAAAGTTTCGGGCGGTCTCCACGGTGTAGGTGTATCATGTGTCAACGCTCTCTCTACATATCCTGCGCGCCGAGGTGCGCCGCAACGGCAAGATCTACGCCCAGGAATACAGCTGCGGCAAGCCCACAACGGAGCTTATGACTGTAGGCGACAGCGAGCACACAGGCACCACTATCATCTTCAAGCCCGACGCAAGCATCTTCACGACCACGGTCTACAACTACGACACACTGGCCAACCGCCTGCGCGACCTGGCTTTCCTCAATGCCGGTATCTCACTCCACCTTACCGACATGCGCCAGCTCGACAGCGAAGGCAAGCCCCGTTCGGAGACATTCTACAGCCGCGACGGTCTGCGCGAATTTGTAGAGTACATCGACTCGAGCAAGGAGCCCCTCATTCCTCACGTGATACACCTCAGCACCGAGCGTGCAGGTATTCCCGTAGAGGTGGCTATGACCTACAACACCACTCAAACGAGAATATCTACTCGTTCGTCAACAACATCAACACCATCGAGGGCGGTACGCACCTCACCGGCTTCCGCCGCGGTCTGACCACCACCCTCAAGAAATATGCCGACGACAACAATCTGCTCAAGAACGCCAAGGTCGAAATCGCCGGCGATGACTTCCGCGACGGTCTCACCGCCGTCATCTCGGTCAAGGTGCTGGAGCCTCAGTTCGAAGGTCAGACCAAGACCAAGCTCGGCAACAGCGAAGTAGCACCTGCCGTAGCTGCCGCTATCAGCGAAGCCCTTGGCAACTACCTCGAAGAGCACCCCAAGGAAGCAAAGGTAATCGTCGAAAAAGTAGTGCTTGCAGCGCAGGCACGCCACGCCGCACTGGCCGCACGTCAGAAAGTGCTGCGTAAATCGCCCCTCTTCGGCGGAGGTCTTCCCGGCAAACTCACCGACTGCTCAAGCCGCACGGCCGAAGACTGCGAACTCTTCCTCGTCGAAGGTGACTCGGCAGGCGGTACCGCCAAGCAGGCCCGCGACCGCCGCACACAGGCCGTTCTTCCTCTTCGCGGTAAGATCCTCAACGTCGAGAAAGCGATGGATCACAAGATTTTCGACAACCAGGAAATCACGAGCCTTTTCCGCGCACTGCGCGTAACCATCGGCACCGAAGAGGACCCCAAAGCGCCCAACCTCTCGAAACTCGCTTACCACAAGATCATCATCATGACCGATGCCGATGTCGACGGTGCTCACATCGCTACTCTGCTGATGACATTCTTCTTCCGCCGCATGCGTCCGATCATCGAGAACGGACACCTCTTCCTCGCTTCGCCGCCCCTTTACAAATGCAAGATGGGCAAGAACGAGGAATACTGCTGGAACGACATGCAGGTGCAGCAGTTCATCGCCAAATACGGCGAGCGCACTCAGATACAGCGCTACAAAGGTCTTGGCGAGATGAGCGACGAAGAGCTACGCTACACCACCATGTCGCCCGAGCACCGAATACTCAAGCAAGTGCAGATAAGCGACGCTGCCGAGGCCGATCGAATTTTCTCAATGCTGATGGGCGAAGATGTTGCTCCGCGACGAGATTTTATCGAAGCCAACGCTACCTACGCTAATATCGACGCATAAGTCAACCCTAAAAGCCCCGGATGTGTTATAATATCACACCCGGGGTTATAAATATCATCACACGCCGGCTTAACACATAACTAATCATGGCCAAAAACACCAACTCAAAGAAAACCGTCGGGCGTATACGCCTGAACATCGACACATATATTGCCGGCAATCCAACCGGAACCTTCAACTACCGACAGGTTGCCGCAGCTTTAGGTCTCAGCTCTCCGGCCGAACAGAAACACGTGGCAATGTATCTCGCCGATCTTGCCTTCGACGGACTGCTTATCGAAACAGCACCCGGCAAATATCGTCTGCCCCAACGCTCTACAAAAGCATCGGGTACTTTCGTTCGCCGCTCAAACGGCAAGAACAGTGTAATAATCGACGAGACAGGCGATGAAATATTCGTTGCCGAGCGCAACTCAATGCACGCTCTCAACGGCGACAAGGTAGAAGTAACCATCGCCGCACGAATCAAAGGCGCTGAGCCCGAAGCCGAAGTAATAGACATAACAGAGCGTAAGGATCAGACTTTTATCGGCACCCTCAAAGTCGACAAGCACTTTGCATACCTCCTTACCGACAGCAAATATCTTGCTACCGACATTTACATACCCAAGACCAAACTACGCGGTGGCAAGACCGGCGACAAAGCCGTAGTACGCATTACCGAATGGCTCGGCGATGCCAAGAACCCACAAGGCGAAGTGCTCGACGTGCTCGGAGCCGCCGGCGAGAACGACACCGAAATCAACGCCATCATGGCTGAGTTCGGACTCCCCTACCGCTATCCCGAATCGGTAGAAAAAGCAGCCGACAAGATCGAAGCCGGCATTACAGACGAGGTCGTTGCCGAGCGTGAGGACATGCGCGGTGTTACCACCTTTACCATCGATCCCCACGATGCCAAGGACTTCGACGACGCCCTGTCGATCCGCAAACTCAAAAACGGAAACTACGAGGTCGGCGTGCATATCGCCGACGTGACGCACTATGTCCAGCCTGACACCATCATAGACCGCGAGGCCCAGAAGCGTGCGACTTCGGTCTATCTTGTCGACAGGGTCGTACCCATGCTCCCCGAACATCTGTGCAACGGCATCTGCTCGCTCCGTCCCGACGAAGACAAACTGACTTTCTCGGTCATCTTCACAATGACTCCCGAAGGCAAGGTGCTCAACCACCGCATCTGTCGCACCGTAATTCGCTCCGACCGCCGTTTTACCTACGAAGAAGCCCAGGAGCGCATAGAGACAGGCAAAGGCGATTACGCCGACGAAATCCTGACCCTCGATCGCATGGCTAAAGCCCTCCGCAAAAACCGCTACGACAACGGCTCGGTAGAATTCGACCGCGTTGAAGTCCGTTTCGACATCGATGAGAAAGGTCATCCTGTCTCTGTATTCTTCAAAGAATCAAAGGACGCCAACAAGCTGATCGAAGAGTTTATGCTCCTTGCCAATAAAGTGGTGGCCACTACCATCGGATTAGCACCCAAAGGCAAAAAAGCAAAAGCGTTTGTATATCGCGTACACGACACTCCCGATCCCGAACGACTTGCCAACCTCGCCGATCTTGCCCGTGTATTCGGCTACAAGCTACGCACTAAAGGCTCGGCTAAGGACATCAACAAGTCGCTCAACAAAATGCTCCTCGACATCAAGGGCAAAGGAGAAGAAAATCTGCTTGCCACACTGGCTATCCGCACTATGGCAAAAGCCATATATACCACAACGAACATCGGTCACTATGGCCTCGGCTTCAGCTACTATACTCACTTCACATCACCCATCCGCCGCTATCCCGACATGATGGTACACCGTCTCCTGGCGAGATACCTTGCCGGCGGCCGCAGTGTGAATCTGCAGAAACTCGAGGACGAGTGCAAACATTCGTCGGATATGGAGCAGCTCGCCGCAAGCGCCGAACGAGCCTCTATCAAATACAAACAGGTAGAATATATGGCCGACCGACTTGGCGAAGTATACACCGGCGTTATATCGGGCGTAACCGAGTGGGGACTCTATGTAGAACTCGACGAAAATAAATGCGAAGGCCTCGTGCCTATCCGCGATCTTGCCGACGACTACTACGATTTCGACGACCGCAACTACTGCCTCGTCGGACGTGCCCACAACCACCGCTACCGTCTCGGCGACCACATTACCGTGCAGATCGCAAGAGCCGACATACAGAAAAAGCAGCTCGATCTCGCCCTGGTAGATGAGAAAAATCCGGCACGCAGCATCAGCGACCTCAAGAAACAGAAATCGGGTCGACCCACTTACGAAAAAGTAGGCAACCGCAAAAAGAAAGGCCGCAGCCGCCGCAGATAATGCCTCAGTCATTCATTACCATCAAAGGCCTGCGGATATATGCCTATCACGGCGTATTTCCGCAGGAAAACCGCATCGGCAACTACTTCACTGTCGATGCGGTATTGAAATTTACATGCCCACGGGCCATATCCGACGATGATCTCGAAGGCACGGTCAACTATGCCGAAGTGGTAGAGATTATCAAAGCCGAAATGGCAGTGCCGTCCAAACTTCTCGAGCACGTAGCCGGTAGAATACATCGTGCGATATGCGATAAATTCCCCATCATTACCGGCGGAGAAATATGCGTAACCAAACTACGTCCGCCAATAAGCGCCGAACTCGACAGCATATCTTTCACGCTTCCCTGGTAAATATCTTTGTAAAACAAAAATAATTATCGCTGATGAACTTTTTGGTGCGCGGCAGCGTTATAAGCTAAAATATTCATCGCATCATGAAAACATTCGGTATTTCCTTTTTAGCTTTGGCGCTGGCTCAGATCGCACCCGTATCTGTCAGCGCACTCGACATCAGTGAGATCGGTGCAAAACTCATAACAACCCCTTGCTATGCCGATACGGCTGTATATGATGTTCTCCTGCCCTCACTCTCCGAACCCGTAACATATACAATATCTCTTCAGAGTGCAGCCACACCGGCCGACACGCTGTCGCCTTGCAAATATGTAATAACCTGGACACTGCCCTCTCCCTCGGGTATTTCAAGCGGATTCTCGTCGTATTTCGACGGTTCGCACTTCCGCTTCCGCGACAGTCGTCTGCAAGAATATCATTACGAAGAAGCTGCAGAACCTTTTGCCCCCTCAGGAGAAGTGGAGCGCGGTGTGCAGCAACAGGTACAATTTGCCGAAATATTACCTCAGTTTATGGGTAAAAAATTCGAACAAATGGCCGCTGATAACACTTATATCTCCAAAGTCACTGCCGACACTCTTGTGGCCGGCAACAAGGCTGTAGTCGTAGAGGGCATACGTCGTGTCAAAGGTTACGACGCCCTTGAGTATACATATATTCTTGAACCCGACACATATCTGCCTCGCAAGATCGAATATGAAATGAACCCCGGACAGATCGGAGAGCAAAGCCTGATCATTAAATTTGCCGAGGCCAAAACAAGTGGGCCCTGCGAAATAAACTACGACAATCTCCTTGCAGCACAACCCGAGGCATTCGAAAAATATCGCGAAAATACATTCTCGCTCACGACCCTTCCCGGCCGACCTCTGACACGCATAGCAGCCCCGACCGCTTCGGGCGAAAGATACATACACGAGCGCAAGGATACTTTCAACGCCCCTACTGTATTTGCTTTTATTGATGCCACAGTAGGCAGTACCCCTCAGGTAATCGAAGGTGTGCGCAAAGGTATCGACTCGCTGCCATTCCAGACAGATGCCGTTTGGGTAGTCGTCAACCACAAACTTGACGAGGGCGAAAACGTAGTAGGCAAAATCCGACAAGGCGAAACTCTACTTGTCAATGCAGGAGCCGCTGCTCGCGACTGTGGCGTAGGAGCTACTACGCCGGCCCTGATTTTTGTCGCGCAGAACGGCCAGGTTACTGATGTACAGGTAGGCTACAACAAAGACCTTGATTCGATTGTTATAGATAAAGCAACGAATTCTAAATACGCTCAATAATGCAAACAATCTATTTTCAAGGTACCCCCTGTCATACCTATGGCAATATTCCGGCCGTAGGCACAAAAGCTCCCGGCTTTATTCTTGCCGGCAAAGATCTCAACGAAGTAAAACTAAGTGATTACGAAGGCAAGCGAGTAGTGCTCAATGTTTTTCCAAGCCTCGACACATCCGTCTGTGCCGCTTCCGTGCGCCGCTTCAACAAAGAGGCAGCCGAACTCGAGAACACTGTCGTGATCTGTATCTCGATGGATCTCCCCTTCGCTATGGGACGCTTCTGCACCGTAGAAGGCCTGGAAAACGTCACTGTCGCATCTGCCTTCCGCTCGCCTATATTCGTTGAGCAGTACGGTATGCAGATCGTCGACGGCCCATTGGCAGGACTCCTCGCCCGTGGCGTGATCGTCCTCGACAAAGATCACAAAGTTATCTTCTCCGACCTTGTCGAAGAAATAACAAACGAGCCTGACTACAAAGGCGCTATCTCAGTCCTCAAATAATCAGACTACACCTCACAAAAGAGCGATGACCACAACGGCCACCGCTCTTTTGTAATTGTCGCTTTACGTAATCAAATTTCCGATGCTTAATATTTATGATCGAGAGGCCATGGCTCTTCATCAACAAAACGTATTCGGGCTTTAAAATCATCCGACAATGGATCGTCGGCACCATTATACATTCCGTATTCAGTACCGGTCAAAGACATCAGTACATATACAAGGGCTGCTGAAGTAAACGGTTTATTTTTCGCCGCTTCAAGTCGTTCCATTATTTCCGGGTTTGCAACCCGGTATGGTTTATTTGCGTATAATATAAATGGTATTTCAGCCGAATTACTGTCGCGAGTTCGACTATTATTATCTTCGCATACTTTTTCTCCATGATCTGAAAGATATAACAGAATGGACGGGTTGGGATCACGAGCAACTTTTAAAACCATATCATGCCAGATTGAATCCGTGAAAACCAGTGAATTGGAGTAATCAGCAAGCAACTGTGCGCCATCTTCATTAAGCCATGGTCGATCGAGGGTCGATAATATATCCTCTGAATCAAAATATGTCCGCTCGGGAGGGAAACGATTTTTATATGTCACATGGGAACCAAGAAGATGAACGAAAATCATACGATAATCTGCACTATCTGTTATTGCCTTGTCGAACACAGGAATAAGAGCATCGTCGTATGTTCGATCAGAAAGTAATGTATCATCGCAATATTCCATGCCGACAAAAGACATAACATCCACTCCCGAAGCAAGTGCTCCGACTGCATTACTCCATACACCGGCCCTCTCTTGGTTTGAAAGCCAATATGTATTATAGCCTGCAGCATCAAACAAATCGATCACAGACGGGTAGTTATACCAATCTCCATACACTCGATCATCTGCTTTAAAAGATAGTATTCTCTCCAGATTCGCACTCGTCAGAAGAGAAGAAGATATAACATCAGTAAATATGACAAGGCTATCTGACATTGAGTCCATCAATGGTGTTGTCTTTAAAGGGAAGCCATATATTGACAGGTTTCGACGATTAGACGATTCTCCTATTATAACAACAACATTGGATGCCGTCCTTCCCGATTTCACAGATTCTGGATCAGGCAGCAACATTTTATTGTCAATGCGTTTTTGCATCTCTTCATTCCAATGTTGCTGGTCAATAAAATATTTGGGTATTCTAAGCGACATGAATACGGATGTCTTAGCTGTATCAAAACTGAAAAACATCCATGAGTACATACAAAGACCTACAAAACTTAATACTAAAGATGTAATAATCACTACTGCTCGCGGCAACTTCATCAAAAAATAACCTACAAGTATGATAGAGATGAACGCTATCCATACCCGAAAGGACATAAACAAAGAAGATAGATGAAATAATATATCCGGGATAAATTCAGCCACTTCTCTTTGATTGGTCTGAGCAATAAGGGATATGAGTTTCCTCGACATACCGAAGCCATAAAAACCGAATGAAGCAACATTTATTACAGCAGCTAAAGCAAACAAGGCTAACAATATAATCGAAATAATACGCCCGACTCTGTGACGCCACAAACAGGCTGCAAACACGATCAGAAAAGTAGACTTTAAAGCTGCTACAGAAATGATAAATATTACCTGACAGAACATTGTCATTCCAAAAACAGGAGCACCCGGTATATCAACAATACTTGCGACTGATAATAAAAAAAGAACCATATACCACAGCCTCACATGTGGAATTGATTCAAGTAGAAGGTATATTTTATTTAGCATAATATTGTCGACATTGAAATAGAATACAAAAATAGTAATTTTTTGACTAAATGTGTTATCTCCAAAAATTAAGCACCAAACTATTTTTGTAGTTAATAAAGATTAAAAACTCAATTGATGTATTGCAACTACAAAAATAGTTGTTACCTTTGCGGTGCAAACTACAAAAATAGTTATGAAAAAAGTAACGAAAGATCAACTCACACCAAAAGAAGAAGAACTGATGCGGCTACTTTGGGAATATGGCCCGATAGCCATAAGCAAACTTGTTGACTTATATCCCGAGCCTAAGCCTCATTTCAACACCGTTTCTACCGTGATGCGCCGCTTGGAAGCAAAAGGATTTGTAGACCACAAAGAAGTCGGCGGCTCTTTTCATTATTTCGCTAAAGTAGAGAAAGAATATTTCCGAAGCCGTAGTTTCGGTAATTTCATAAGAAATTATTTCGGCGGCAGCTATTACGGAGCCGTGTCCTCGCTCGTTGAGGAGGATAAGATCTCTGTTGACGAATTAAAAGAATTGCTAAGACTCGTAGAACGCAAAGGCAAATAAAATGGGTGTATTTCTGTCGTATTCTATCGTTGCCGGGCTAATGATGCTCGCCACATATCTTGCCTATAGGCTGTTTCTTGCAAGAGAAAACCAGCACAGCTTCAACCGTGGCGTGTTGCTTTCCATATATTTTGTGTCATTCATAGCAATCCCCCTTGCTTTGTGGCTTGAAAACCTCAATACAGGTGCGGACGAACAGCCTTTGGTCCTAAATGGCTTTGAGATCACAGGTATCGCCACTACTCCACTCTCCAAACCTGTATGGGGCACCGTTCTGATTTGGGCGTTTTTGCTCGGAATGGCTACAGTTACCGCCAAAACCATTGTTACATGGATCAGACTTATCAATGTCATCCGCTCCGGCAAAAAGATCGAAAAGGATGGATATACTTTGGTTATAACTGATAATGAAAAGTTTGCACCTTTCAGCTGGATGCGCTATATAGTAATAAGCGACAAGGACTATAATAACAGTTGCTCCGCTATTACCGCCCACGAACTCAAACATGTCGATTCCCGTCACTGGATCGATTTATTGATCGCACAGATTGTGTGTATCATCAACTGGTTCAATCCGGTAGCCTGGCTGATGCGCGACGAACTTATGCTCGTACATGAATATCAGGCCGATATGGCCGTAATTGACAGTGGCTACGATCCTCAGGAATATCAGATGTTATTGATAAAAAAAGCTGTCGGCTCCAGATTCCCGTCCTTAGCCAACAGCCTCAATCATAGTAAACTTAAAAAACGTATCACCATGATGTACAAAGAAAAAAGTGGTGCAGGGCGTAAATTCAAAGCCCTTGCACTTGTGCCGATGTTTGCGTTGGCACTTGGCGTGGCCGCTGTGCCAGCCGTACGTGCTGCTGTATCGACAATCAGCAACAGCGAAATTTCTGTCGGCAAAGATAGTAAAAATTTGCCTGAGGACAAAATCCTCGACAGCTCGTTAAAAGTTACCAACATCAACGACAACGGTAATGAAACGACTGTTGTAATAAAAGGCGAAGGTCTCGGCAACAACCTTTCCGTTTCAGGAGGTGCTCTTACCACCAACGGAAACACTTGCCAGGCAAAATCGATGCAGTGTGAAATGACCAACGGAAATGCCACTATAAAATTGATATTCCCGGCTTCCGGCGTGCAAGAAAATCAGAGCATGACTCTTAATATCAACGGCAAGGAATATCAATTCACATTCCGAGAGAACGCATCCGGTGCAATTCAGAAAATAGCGACAGGAAGCATACCGGGCACAAACACTACCATCACGATAAAAGGATCTTCTTCGACTATACCGGAAGGTATGATTGTCCTTATCGACAATAAACAGATAAGTATGGAAGAGTTTAATCAATTGCCCGTAGAAAAGATAGAATCAATCACGGTAGATAGAATCAACAACAAACTGATAATCACAACAAAATAATAAGGTTTAGAATACAAAACCGGAAGGCTGTGTCAATAGGCACAGCCTTTTTTATATACCAGCTGGATTGATGCTAACCTTCCAAAGTAGTTAAAAAAGACAAAATTCGGGGCTCTAATGTTACGGTTCCTAAAATTGTTGCTAATTTTGCATCAATCAATTCAAGTTATTATGAAAAAACATCAAGCAAAATTGCGTTCAAAAATGAGCGCCGGTTCCTTTTGGTTGAAAAAAGGAATCCTGTTTTCAGCTTTATTATTGCTGTTCACTGCGGTAAGTTGTTCGGATGACGACAAAGAAGATGACGGAGGTGGCGTTGCCGGTTCGGCTCTTACTTATTTTAAACTCGATGCCGCGAATGCCAATATTCCTTGCGCCGGAACTCTCTGGACTCAATACTCGGATGCGCCGGCAGGATCGGAAGTGGGCAAGTTGATCGACAACAATCCTGACACAAAATATGTTACCTATCACAATAATGTATATTTCAGTTGGACCGGTATAACTCGCATTACCGTAAAGACCTATTCTCTCGTCTCAGCGGCCGATTCGCCTGAAGCCGACCCGAAATCGTGGACATTCTACGGCTCGGACGACAATCATAAATGGGTTGTTCTCGACAAACAGGAAGACCAGACTTTCTCAGAACGTAAACAGAAGAAAGTTTATGAGGTAAAGAACGAAGGCGAATATAAGTATTACAAATTGAGTATTCACAACAATCATGGTGCCAAGTTTACTCAATTAGCTGAATTATATTTTACCGCTCCTGCCTTTGCCGGCGATATCGACGATCTGATGCCGAAATCTTCGGGTAGCACACATCTTGACAATCATGTGATGGGCAGCCAGCACAAACAGTCGGATCTTCCCACTACTCCTGAAAGATTGGCTTGGCTGAAAGATGCATCCAATGAACCGAACCCCTTCGGCGGAATGGAATGGAACTATTTTGTTGTCGGCAATCTCTATCCTTTCGGTAATCCTTGCCCGGCCGACGTAAACCAACATTCTATCGGTGATTGCTGCCTGTGCGCCGTAATGGGTTGTTTGTCCTATATGTATCCCGATTTTATCAAAAGCATCATCAAAGACAATGGCGACCAGACTTTCACTGTAAATCTTTATGATCCTGATGGCAAATCGATTGAAGTCGGCGTAAGCAATTTCTTTGTAGGCAGCAGCAATAGTCTTGGTGCGAGCTCAGGCAAAAACGGACGTCCCACATGGTCTACAGTGCTTGAGAAAGCTATTATCAAATGGTTCCAGGCCTTTAGAAATACATCGGATATCGGCGGTATCGGCACGGAATATGTAGCTGCTATCATTACCGGCAATGGCTCCAGCTTCGCATTTAACCCCGGCGTTCTGTCGGCCACCGATCTGCAGCGTGCTGTAACCGTTTCGCTTAAGAGAGGCAAAATGGTTGTAGGCGGATTCTCGCAAGGCGGCGTTTCCATCAACAATCAGTATAAAACAGTCAACGCTCACGCTTACACATTCTTCTTGCCTTCAGATAATACAACATTGTTTGTAATGCGTAATCCCTGGGGTGCTGTTCCTCGTCTTGATGACAGCCTCGACGGCAGTGGCGATGGCCTGTTGCATATTAAGAATGACAATATTGTTCCGCCGCTTATCGACCTCCGTATCATGGAACCGGGTGCAGCTGCAAAATTCGGTTCGGGTACAGACCTGGCGCCCTATTCGCCCCCTGCATATACTCCGATGCCGGTACGCGTAGCTCCTCATTTATTAAGATCAGGACAATAAAAAACTAATAGATATAAAAAAGCGAAGACCGTAAATCGATCTTCGCTTTTTTTGTAAAGAATATGTCTAACTCAGAATTTATATTTGAAACCGAACTGGAAAAGGCCCTGAGCACCAAAACCGGCTTCGGCAAACATTGCCCAATCCCTATTGAGATCAACCTGAGCACCGACAGGCACGATCTGGAATGCACAGTAAGCCTTGTTATAGCTATCGTCGTGGCGCGGCTGCATGTGTGAGATCTCGACACCGAGGCCAAACTTGGCATACAGTGTCACGATGCTGTTGCGATAGTAATGATAGCGTCCGTTCATCATGATTGCATGATAGGCAATGCTGCTGTGATCAGGGCCGCCTTTGGTTGTCGTGGAAGAGAAAGTGTACGACGGACCGATCCAGATATTACGTGTCACACGGAAGTTGACACCGAGATTGAGCGCACCCCATGCCGTGTTTACATGGTGCCAACCGTCTTTCATATCCGTGGCGTCCATCTGTGTGTACGCACCATAAGAAGCCGATATTTCAGCCTTTTGCGCAGAGACTCCCGTTACTGCAGACAAGCATAATGCAACTGCTAAAAGTACTTTCTTGATCATAATGTATGTTTCGTTTTGTTAAACCTTATGTAATCACAACAAGCATCCCCCTACAAGTGTTCGAAATAATTTATAAAAAATCAATGTGCGAAAATTTGTTTGCGGAAATTTTGCATATACCAACAAAAATGTCTAAATTTGCACTCCGAAACTACGCAAACAATAGAAAAATCACAATAAGGCAATGAAAAGAACATTCCAACCCTCTAACCGTAAGAGAGTTAACAAGCACGGCTTCCGTGAAAGAATGGCAACAGCCGATGGCCGCAAGGTGCTCGCTCGTCGTCGCGCTAAAGGTCGCTACTCTCTGACTGTTTCCGACCACATCGCAAGCAAGTAAGTCTTTAAGTGACACATCACACAGCCGCTCCTCTATGAGCGGCTTTTTCTTTTTATGATACGACAAGGCACATTCGACGATGCCGCCCAAATGGCCGACATCTTCAACTTTTACATCGATACAAGCACCGTAATATTCTCCAACCGAAGGCGATCTACTGCCGACATGGTCGCTCAAATAGAACCCGTGGTCGGAAAATATCCTTTTTTCGTATTCGAGGACGAAGGATTAGTTCTTGGTTATTGCTTTGCCCACGCCTTCCAGCCCGATCCGGTATATAGCCGCACATGGGAGATAACTATTTATCTTCGTCAGGGATATACAGGCCGTGGCATAGGCAGTCAATTGCTCGAAGCAGTAACCGACGCCTCGCGTATGGCCGGTGCCCATACACTGGTTTCATGCATTACCGACGGCAATACGCCATGCGAACAGATGCACGAGCGCGCCGGTTTTATACGTGCCGGTGTGATTCGTGATGCCGGATATAAATTCGGCCAATACCTCCACGACGTATTCTATCAAAAGATATTATAGTGCTCCGCACGACCGCAGCAACTCTGCATAGTACTCGGCTTTGCGCTCCACAGCCAAAGGATAGGCACGGCTCGTCGACGGCATGCGCCATATCGTCAGGCCATCATCGCTGACTACGCTCTGCCCCATCCGCGGCAGATCCGTGCCCGTAATTTCAGCCACAACAGAGGCTGCTTTCTCTCCTGTCGTGGCGATAGTGCGGCATTGGGGCATACGTGCAAGCAAACCTCGCAGATCCACCGGCTCCAGTATCTCAAGATATTTATCTGAGGCATTACCTTTTAGCCTCCTTATTTTGTAGCCGGTATCGCTCAACGCTATGCCGTGATCTTCAAGCAAAGGCTTGATCCTCTCGAGATCGAACTGCTTGATATCCGCATTATAAAGAGCATTTCTATCGCCGAAATACAACAATCCGATTATGCGCCAGAAATCGTTTGTCGGATTGGGGTAATAGAACTCCATACTCCATCGGTGGCTGCCGGGAGGGAATGTGCCCATAATCAAAACCTTTGCATCAGCAGGCACAAATGGCTCCCACGGATGTTTTTCTATTTCCTGTACAATATTTGTCATAGCCAATCGTTAATTATTTGTAAGTTGCGCATCGGGGCGTGCCACCTTGCGCAGACCTGTGTTATAGTTGCAAATTTAATAAAAAGTCTGTAACTTTGCATAGTAAAAACCACGCCAAACAATTACGCTCACGTAGACAATTAGAAATGAGAATACTATACCGAGTAGCACTGTCAATGGCCGTTGCTGCGACAATAATGACAAGCTGTAACTCGCCCAAAAAAGTGCCTTATCTCGTAGGTGCTGAGAATTTCACTCCGGAAGTACTGTCACAAACTCAGGTTCAGACCGATCCCATCATCACAGTCGGCGACCTTCTGAATATCGACGTCACGTGCCACGACATGAAACTGGTAGCCCAGTTCAACAAAGGACGCTACGTCGATGAAAACGGTCAGATCATAAACCTTAACCGTGCATTCAACCAATATGGCTCTACCGGTCTCGAGGTCTCTACTGAGTACTATCTGGTAAACGCCGACGGCTCAATCGATTTCCCCGTGATTGGCAAAGTCAAGGTTGCCGGCAAGACAAAAGATGAAGTTGCAAAAGATATTTGCGACGCGATTTACCCCAAATACATTACCGAAAAACCCATCGTCGACATCCGTCTGATGAACTTCCGCGTTACCGTTGCAGGTGCGGTAAGAGCGCCCGGTGTATATCAGAGCAAAAACGAACGTATGACCTTCCTCGAGGCTATATCAATGGCCGGAGACCTCGACATCCGGGGCGACCGCGAGGAGATATACCTCTATCGCACTAACCCCGACGGAACACGTGAGGTACATAAGCTCAATATCAACGATAAAAACTTCCTTTTGTCGCCTTACTTCAATCTGCAGCAAAACGATTTTATCTACGTGCAGCCCAATAAATCTCTACAGCAGAACGCATGGCAGCTAAGCCCTGCAGCGTCGGCGGCAATCACTATCATTGGCGGTATTTCCTCGATCTCATCCCTGATTGTAGGTATTATCAACCTCTCCAAAAAGTAAATCATGGAAATTAATAATCCTAAGTTCAAGGCGGAGAACGAAAGCAAATTCGACACCACAGGACTATTCCTTTCATTCCTCTCTCATTGGAAATGGTTTGTCCTCAGTATTATAATCTGTATCTTTTTGGCTGTTGTCAAGATCGTTACCACCGTGCCGACATACAACATGGAGGCCTCGATCTATCTTAACGACGAAAATACCAACTCTCGCAATGCGTTCAACCTCAATGGAGGCGCCAATCCTATGGTCGCTTTCAAAAACTATATCGACGAAACCGAGATTGAAGTATTAAAATCGCGCAACAACCTCAGACAGATCGTTGATTCACTGAATCTTACTTACTCTTATTCTGAAAAAGGCTTTTTCCGCAACAAGCCCCTGTATCAGAACAATCCCATCGGAGCCTTCGCAGACTCTACCGTCCTCGGCAAGATCATGGCGCCGATATTTATTGATGTAAAGAGTAAGGACGACGACAAATTCGACATCAGTTTCGAAACGGAATTCGACAACTTCAAAGAAGAAAACGAATTCAAAAACGTAAGCATGCCTTTCTCGTTCGAGCTGTCGTATGGCACCATCAATCTCTACAAGAACCCGGCCGACACTCTCGACGGAACAGAGAAGATAGTGATCGTAAGCCCCAAGATGGCTGCAAAAAGCCTTTCGGAATGTTTCAATATCGAGTTCGCCAAAAACTCGGAGAAGATTATCCGCGTAAGCCTGCTCAGCAATGGACAGAAGAAAGGTTCGGATATCATCAAGGCGCTGGTCGATTTCTACAACAAAGATATTATCGAAGAGAAAAACCAGTCGGCAGTACAGACTGAGGCATTCATCCTCGACCGACTGATCATGATTTCCAACGAACTGAAGGACGTTGAAAACCGCCTCAAGGATTATCGCGAGGCAAACAACGTGACAAGCCTCGTGGAGCAGGCTCGCCTCAACCTTACCCTCAAAAGCGAATACGAGCTCAAAAAGACTGAGATCGAAACTCAGATGCGTATCCTCGACGAGATCGAGAAGCTGGTTTCAAAAGCCAACAGTTTCGAGACTCTCCCGGCCCTCTTCAACGACAATACAACAATGGCCGAGATTATCGAGGAGTACAACAAAAAAGTTAATCAACTTAACCGTTCTCTCAAAGGCGGCACACCCGACAACCCTATTGTTAAATCGATGCAGGAAGAACTCAACCGCGACAAGGTAAGAGTGCTCCAAAACATCAAGACAAGCAAAGACGGCCTTGCCACCGAACGCAATTCAATCCGCTCACTCGAAAGCCAGAGCGCAAACCGCCTTGCATCAACACCGTCGATCGACAAAGGCTTCAACGAGATATTCCGCGAGCAGCAAGTAAAGGTCAGCATCTACACCTTCCTGTTGCAGCGCCGCGAAGAAATAGCCCTGCAGAAGACCCTCGCTACAAACACAGCCCGTCTAATCGATGATCCTAACGGCGAATTCCCCATTTCGCCGCGCAAGATGCTCCTTATAGCGGCCGCAATCCTGATGGGTCTGCTTATTCCTGCATGCATCATCCTGGTGCGTCGAATTCTCTTCCCCGTATTCAGCGACAAAGAAGAGCTCGAACGCCTGACCAAAGTACCCGTTCTCGGCGAAATATGCAAGGACGACGTAAAGAACCACAAAGAAATTGTAGTAGGCAAAAACGTATCTTCGGCCATCGCCGAATTGTTCCGCCTCCTCCGCAACAATATATCCTTTACTCGCGCAGGCAAGGAAAAGAGCGTAATCCTCGTTACCTCGTCAATCTCGGGCGAAGGCAAGACATTCGTTACCTCCAACCTGGCTATGACCTATGCTCTTATGGGCAAGAAGATAGTCGTTGTAGGTCTCGACCTCCGCAGCCCCATGCTCGCGCACAGCTTCGGCCTGTCCAACAGCCAAGGTGTTACCACATACCTTACCGGACAGCAAAACGACCTCGACAAACTCATCCAGAAGACTGAGAACAGTTCGAACCTCTTTATCCTCCCTGCCGGTCCCGTGCCGCCCAATCCCAACGAGCTGCTCATGTCGGATCGCATGAGGCAGATGATCGAAACACTGCGCGACCAGTTTGATTATGTGTTGTTAGATACTGCTCCTATCGGACTGATTTCCGACACCTTCCTTATCACTCACTACAGCGATCTGCAGCTCTATGTATCAAGAGCCAACTACACTTCTCAGAAGTGCCTCCGCGAGCTTGAGAGCGCTGTCGCAAGCGGTAAATTCTCATCAGTATATATCGTACTCAATGGTGTCGATATGGCTGCCGGCAGCTACACCTACCGCCGCTATGGTGCGTATGGAGCGTATGGCAGCAAGAATGCACCCTACGGCTACGGTTACGGTAAAACAAAAGAATAACTCCACACTCATCCATAATCTTGATAATGGCCTTCACGACTCCGTGAGGCCATTATTTTTTCTTTCTATCATAGCTCCATCGGATAAGTGCCATGAAACTTGTTTGAGTTATTGTTTGTTCTTTATATATGAATCATGCTTTTCTAATAGCCTTTAGTCTTTTTGGCATATTTTTTATTGTTAGAGGTATTAGGTTGAGATTAAAATTTGACCCGAACCACAAAAAGCCCCCGGTCGATGACCGGGGGCTTCCTCATTTCGGATATCACTATCCGTCAAACAATTGATCTCATTCCATTTAACGAGCTATGTCTTCGTAGCCTGGATTTTGTTTCAATTTAAGGTTCGCACCCAAGATATTGCGATGCAAGGGGAAGAGCTCAGTGTGAGTGTCTGCATCGGGATCTTTATCCCACCACTTGCCCTGGCTATATTTGTTCCAGCGGATAAGGTCGGTACGACGACGGAGTTCGCCGATAAATTCACGACCCCATTCGTCGAGTAATTCAGCCTCGTCAAGTGTTACATTGCCTTCGGGTTTGTAGAGATATTCGGTATATTTCTCCGAGGGATAGTAGCGTTTGCGTACAGTATTGAGGAGCTTACCGGCGGTCTCAACATCGCCTGCGCGGAATTTGCATTCTGCGAGCGAGTAGTAAATCTCGGCAAGACGAACAACTGCATAGTCGGCTTCGATAGCACCGGGATCGCCGTCGCGATAGAAAGGATATTTTACGAGGTGCCATCCTGAGTTGTGGTCGCCATTGTTCATGTTCGACACACCGCGAGCGAGAGCTTCTGCATCACGTTCGGGGGGAAGTTCGTTGAAGATACCCACTTTATCGCGGATGTAGAGAGTATAGTCACCCTTGGGGTTAGTGATACGTTTCACATTACCGTCTTCATCGGTATACTCAAGGTAGCCGTGGAGGAACATACCTTCGCGTTTAGATTCGCCGGGGAGGTTCTTGTAGCATTTCAGACGGCAGTCTTCGGGATATTTTTTGTATTTAGCCACAGGACGGCCGAGTTCGTAGGTGTAGGGAGTACCGTCGATATCAAGACTGGGCTGGAGAGCAAACTTGGGATTGGCCATACCCCAGTTCTTGAAGCCGAAGTAGAGATGAGCGTTGCCGGGAAGACCCCACCACCAAGAACCCGAGTCATACTGCCAGTGAGCATAGCCGTAAGCACCCGAGAAAGCATAGATAATTTCCTCGCACTGGTCGTTGTTCCAATCGAAGGGAGCATCCCAACGAGAAGCGATACCATAAGAACCGTATACACCGTCGATGATGTCCTGTGCATATTTGGCACATTCGTTGTATTTGGCTTCGCCGATGTATTTCTCTGCATTGAGGTAGAGGCGGACGAGAAGAGCGGCAGCGCCGGCCTTGTTCCATTCGCCCTGCTTCACACCATTGCCGCCGTTACCCGACTTCATGGGGAGGAGTTCGATACATTCTTTAAGCTCTTTTTCGATGAAATCGAACATTACTTGAGGTTCAACCTGACCTTCGGAGTTAAGAGAAGTATCTTTAACGCTTACCATCAGAGGTATATTACGGTAAGCATCGAAGGCATTGAGGTACAACCATGCACGGAGTGTGCGGAGACCGCAGATAAATGCGTCGAACTGTTCGCGAGAGTAGCCGAACTCTGCAGGGTCGAGAGCATTGAAGTCATCGATCACAGAGCAGCACTGCGAAATGCCCTGGAAAGCGCCCACCCAGGGGTTGTCGCTATCGTCGATAGTCCAGGTATGATAGTGGTAGCGCTGGTAGAACTGACCGTCGAGCCAGTCACCGTTACGGTTGTATGTTGCTATCTGGTCTGCCGAGTTCTCCTGAAGGGTAATGAGTGAAGTAATCGACCAGTATGAGTGTTCGAACGGACGTACGTAGGCACGGATGATATCATCGCTTGTCTGGTAGTAGTTGGACGACATGATCTGGTCGAACACTTCCTCGTCGAGATTGGTGCAGGAAGTGGCTCCAACAAGTGCCAGCACAGAAATAAATGCTGATTTTATAAATGATTTCATTTTGAGTCGTATTTATTTAGGTTATGATCCCTGTCGGAATTAGAAACTTACCTGTGCACCAAGTATTACCTGAGTAGACGAGGGATAATAGTACTTCTGACCATCGAATGTACCGGGAGTGAGGCCATTGACGGGGTAGTAAGAAGGATCGATGCCGCTGAAACCGGTAATTGTGAACACGTTGGTCACAGTACCGTAGAGACGCAGTTTGTCGATGAAACGGGCTTTCTTGAAGTCGAAAGTATAGCCGAGTGTGATGTTGTCGAGTTTGAAGTAATCACCCTTCTCGATGAAGTAGTCGGTAAGCTGGTTCATAGCTGTCGTGAGCTGACCGTTGTTCTTGTATGTATCCTGCAGACGGTTCCATGCGCCACCTACGTTGGGAAGACCATAGTAGAAGTTGTGGACGTTGAAGATATCGAAACCGAATGCACCACGGAAGAACAGATTGAGGTCGAAGTTCTTGTAGCGGAATGTGTTGCCGAACGACATTGTGAATTTGGGTAGACCGTTGCCGGTAACGGTTTTATCTTCTTCCTTAGCCTCGCCGATAGGAATTACGTCGTTGTCCTTGTTGTAAACAAGCCAGTTGCCACCGTCGTCAACGCCTGCATAGCGCCATGTAACGTATGTACCGATACGCTCGCCTTCGCGGATCTGCTGGAGCGAACCGGGAGAACCGGGAGCGGTCATGCCGCAAGTCCATACATAAGACTGACCCTGGTAGAGTTCGTTCGAGAAGCTGATGAACTTGTTGTCGTTGGTAGCGCCTACGAGGTTGATTGTATACGAGAAGTCTCGTGTCTGCACTGCATTGATGCCGAGTTCGAACTCGATACCGGTGTTGCGCATCTTACCTACGTTGGTATAGATTGTGGTGTGCAGATATGGAGGAACAGATACGTTGTAGTCGCCGAGGAGGTCTTTCTGTGTACGGTTGTAGTAGTTGATGCTACCCGAAACGATGCCTTTGAACAAAGAGAAGTCGATACCGACGTTCCAGTTCTCGGCGCGTTCCCACTTCAGGAAGGGGTTGGGGTTCTTGTTGGGTGCCCAGCCTTTGTAGTACTTACCGTTGTACATCACAGTGCCGTAGCCACCGTATGTAGCGAGCGAAAGGTAGTTGCCGATATTCTGGTTGCCGGTCACACCGTAGTCGCCGCGGATCTTGAGGTCATCGAGCCAGTCGCGTGTACCTGCCATGAAGTTTTCCTCGCTGATACGCCAGCCGAGTGAGAATGCAGGGAAGTAACCCCACTTGTTGTTCTCGCCAAAGCGTGAAGAACCTTCGTAGCGGAGTGAAGCGGTGGCCATGTAGCGATTCTTGAAGTTGTAGCTCACACGACCGAAGAACGAGATAAGTTTGCTGGTGTTCTTGTAAGAGCCCATGCCGAGACGACCTTCCTTATCCTGGTTGTATGTACCTTGACCGAGGTTATCCCATGTAAGAGCGTCAGAGGGGAAGTCCTTGTTCTCAGCGTTGAAGCCGTAGGACTGGAATGTCTGCCAAGAGTAACCGAGCATAGCCTTGAAGTTGTGATCTTTACGATCGAGCATGTAGTTGGCAAGCCATTCAATACCGTAGTTGTTTGTAGTACCGGTGCTCTGGCTTGCTTCGCCGTTGAAACCGCTGCGAACAGCAACTGTGTGATAAGACGGACGGAACCAGTAGTCGTGCTGATCGTTGTACTGCTGCGACACTGTTACCTGAGTATTGAGTGTCTGATCGGTTATATTCTTTGCAAGGAGGGGCAGGAGGTTGAGGCGTACAGTACCGTGCCAGTCGAGAAGTTTGTATTCGGTCTGGCTCTTGTCAAGTTTAAGGAGCTCAACGGGGTTCGAGATACCGTCGCCCTGTACATCATAATATTTACGTCCGGTAGGATCGTTGGGATCCATGACGGGCTGTGTAGGATTGGCACCGAAAGCATTAGAGAATGCGCTCCAGTCGGAGTTGTTGGCACGGATATAGCGAGGCGAGATAGCGCCCGAGAATTTGAAGAGACCGTTTTTAGAGTTGTGCTCGAATTGTGCACGGCCACCATATTCTCTACGCGAAGAACGGAGGTCGATACCGTTGGCATGACGGGTATCGAAAGTGATGCGGTAGTTGCTTCGTTCGTTACCACCGCTGAGTGTAAGGTTGTGGTTCTGAGCGAAACCTGTACGTGTTATTTCTTTGAACCAGTCAGTATTATAGCCATAGTCGTTGCCAAGGCCTGCTGCGAGATATTCATCACGGTTAAGCACCTTGAGGTCGCTGTGAGCGAAGTCCCACGATACATAGCCCTGATAATCGGTGTGAATATTGCCGTCTTTGGCACCGCCCTTGGTGGTAACGACGATCACACCGTTGCTACCGCGTGTACCATAGATAGCCGATGCAGCACCGTCCTTAAGTACGTCGATAGATTCGATATCGCTGGGGCTGAGGTTGTGGAGGTTGCCGCCTGCGACACCATCGATCACAACCAAGGGGCCGAGGCCTGCCGAGCGCGACGATACACCACGGATCTGAATACTTGCCCCGTTGTTGGGGTCGCCAGCTGCGGTGTTGGTTACAGACACACCCGCCACTTTGCCCTGGATACCCATTGCCGGGTCGATTGAGCTGACAGAGAGCATATCTTCGCCTGAAATGTGTGATACAGCCGAGGTTAGTTCTTTCTTGTCCATCGTACCGTAACCGATCACGACCACGGCGTCGAGCAGGGTAGATGTTTCTTTGAGCACGATATCGAATTTACGATTAGTGCCGACTGTCTCCGATTGGGGAGTATAGCCGACATACGAGAATTCGAGCACCGACTGCTCATTCTTTACTGTGATTTTGAACATACCGTCTACATCGGTAACAGTACCGTTATTGGTACCTACTTCCTTGACGGATACACCGGGGAGAGGTTCGTTTGTTGAATCCACTACTGATCCTGATACCTGAATCTGTGCATAAGCCCAACCAGGGAACAGGGCAAGTGTCATAAACAGCAGCAATGCCTTATACAAATGCCGCATGGATAAATGGTTACTTACCATACATTTTAGATTTAAGGATAAATGCAATAATTGTTATGTATATATTGGTAGATCTAAAGTAAGCAGTATAAACTTCGGTTGCAAATTTAAATAATATTTCACATTTTACCCCCCCCGATTGTTAATCTTTGTTAACCATTGCATTTTTCGCCAAATAAAAAAACCGGAGAGTAACAGGTCGGAACCTGTCGGACTCTCCGGTCTATGGATTAAAAAGTAGTATTGACTACTCCGAGAACTTTGCGTTGAGGAATTCGCGGTTGAGGCGAGCGATGTTGCTCAGAGGAATGTTCTTGGGGCACTCGGCGGCGCATGCACCGGTGTTGGTGCAGTTGCCGAAGCCGAGCTCGTCCATCTTGCGCACCATGGCGCGTGCGCGACGTTTGCGCTCTACCTGGCCCTGGGGCAGGAGAGCGAACTGGCTCACCTTGGCCGATACGAAGAGCATGGCCGAGCCGTTCTTGCAGGCAGCCACGCAGGCGCCGCAGCCGATGCAGGTGGCGGAGTCCATAGCCGTGTCGGCAACTTCCTTGGAGATGGGGAGGCTGTTGGCATCCTGAGCGCCGCCGCAGTTGAACGACACGTAGCCGCCGGCCTGCTGGATCTTGTCGAAAGCCGTTGCGGTCTACCATAAGGTCGCTGATCACGGGGAAGGCAGCCGAACGCCAGGGTTCGATGGTGATGGTGTCGCCATCGTTGAACT
>JAAGKN010000115.1_pt1 | contig 50700 bp, 35 predicted proteins | sample 6206371 | NCBI WGS metagenome assembly JAAGKN01 (sample SAMN11533720, study PRJNA540317) | gut metagenome | isolation source: fecal pellets from male and female animal of same cohort | host: Peromyscus leucopus | place: USA:CA | collected 2017 | reverse complement strand
TTTGCGGCCTTTTTTATTAATGGCTGTCTCTATCGAGGCATCGTTAGTGAAGAAGCGGGAAGCGTGATCTCTTCCCAATGTATGAATTCTGAATCAGTCAGACGCAAAGTGCACGATGTGGTTCCGTCAAGGCTTCTGATCTTCCGTATGATGGCATGTTGGCCGTCGAAGGGCGTCCCGTTTTCTATCACCACCTCATCCCCTTCTTTAAGATCCGGCAACCCTGAAATGATCTCCATCTCTATGTCGGCGGTGATGGCTCCCACACTTCTCTGGAATGTCATCATCTCGCGCTGCGGAATAGCCGAATATGGACTTGACGGGTCGGAAGAGGTGCGGTAGCACCAGGCAAGCTTACCGATATGCCTCATCATGTTTGCGATTCTGTCATACTGTATTCTGAAGAAGAGTATCCCAGGAAGAATCGGGATGTCGGTGGCCACAGCCTTTTTCTTAACCAGTCTCCTGACCGTCTTCTGAGGATAATAGAATTGAATCTGACTCAACATCGGGAATCTGCGTGCCTTCAGTTCTTTTTTCACATCATCCGGAGAGACTCCCGCTCTCAGTCTCATCACATACCAGGCAGTGGTCTTGTCCATGAGATATACCGACAGACGGTTCAGAATCTCAGAACGTCGGAAAGGAGAGAGCGGTACCGGCTCAATCAGCGCCAGCATTGAATATTCAGGCGGAATACTGCGTACTATTTCCCTTATCTCTCCCGGAAGAATATCCTCTTTGAGCGCAGCTGCTATCCATATCGATGTCAGGGAATCGCGCGAGAAAGTTTCACCGAAGTCAAGTCCCGCTTTTCGCGCCACGGCGTGCATGCCGGGAAGAAGGTCATGGATTATTGCCGGTTTCCTTCTCTTTCCCTGTTCAAGCGGGAAAACATACTTGGCCTGAGGGGATTTTCGCATGGAAAGTTTAATGTCTTCGATATGCTGGCAGTCAGGCTGCGGGTCGGAGAATCTCAGATCGACAACGTCAGAAAGAGCAGCTTCCGGATTTATCAGAAGATATTTGAGGGCATTGGCATACGTGTATTGCTGAGAATCAGGGTTTCTATTGCTTTTTGACAGATTATTGACACATCTGAGATTTGAATTGGCCTTCTTGATGAAATCCGCACGGGAACCCGCCACTTCCAATTCATCAGGAAGAGAGAATGCCACAGCGCCTTCTTCCTTTCCGGAATATCTCCTATTTCCAGTGAATTTTCTATACAAGGTGTGCATCGCACCAAGATACCGTATTATCGTAGTGGTCTTCATGGCCTGCAAAGCCATATCCACAGCCCAGTATGTGAGGGCCTTTTGCGAAAAAGAGGGGATATCGTGTCGCCTTACAGTATTCAGAAATGATGGAATCACTCTCGTAGAGAGCATGTCGCCCGAGTTTTTCGACGGAAGACTTTCGACATATTGAATAAAGTCTACAAGTGCAATATTCTCGTTATCAATGATTAGTGACATATAAATTGCTGCACGAAGCAGTTTGTTTGATATATGATTATGTTCCCGGTCCATTCGGGCCGGCTTTATAAAAGTTATTTAGAAAGATAGGTTGGATTTGTCGTAAGTGCAAATTTAATATAAATTATTCTAATATTAAAATTATTCCTGATATTTCGCAATCTGAACCTTAAAAACCGACAATTGTTCTAATATATGAATAAAGACAAAATCTTGATATTAATATTATGGAAACAAAATTTGAAGAAAAGGCGCAGTTTCATCTGTCGGACGCGCTGAATTATGAAAAAGGCAAAGTAGAGTTCGAGACCATCATGTCAAGCCACAACGGAAGCGTGGATCTCGTCGCTCTTGACAAGGATTCCCATCTCGACTCGCATCCGGCTCCGGAAGACGTTCTCATTTACCTGATCGAGGGAGAGGCCGACTTCCATATAGCAGAGGATGTGGAGCGGCTCTCGCCGGGTGATTCCCTCCTGCTTGCCAAAGGCACACTCCACTCAGTGAAACCTCTGCGCGACTCCAAGGTAATGATTGTGAAAATCCGTCCGTAAGCATGGAAAATGTCGTCTGGCATCCCTGAAGCCCCTGAAATATGAGGCAGACGGCGCTTTTCAACACTATTATGCATGGAGTATCTCATCTTTTTCATGATTTTCTGTCGTAGTTTCAAGATTTTTTGCTAATTTTGCACCCGCAAACAAAGATCTAACTAAAATGACAAAAGCAGAAATCGTAAGTGAGATAGCCAAGAACACTGGCATCGAAAAAGAAAGCGTGCTCGCCACTGTGGAAAAATTCATGGAAGTGGTGAAAGAAAGCCTTGCACACGGTGAGAATGTATATCTCCGTGGCTTCGGCAGCTTCATCATCAAGGAACGTGCAGAGAAGACCGGCCGTAATATTTCCAAAAACACAGCCATCATCATCCCGAAGCACAACATCCCGGCATTCAAGCCCTGCCCTGAATTCAAAGCTATGGTAGCAAAGCTTGACTGATCCGTCAGCGGTTTCCGCTCCGGTAGACAAAAAATATCACAGCATCCCCGGATGTTGTGATATTTTTTATCATCCATAATGATAAGCCCCCTAAATGGATTAATGGCATTGACTGCGACCGACGCAGCCAATGCCATCAACTCCTTTAAAGGTTTGAGTTTTTCATGAGGTTAACATAGGTGATTAGACAATCTTAATTGAGCATTTCATTTGTATTGGAATTTAACAGAAGATTTTATATCTTTTGATGAGGTGCCTAAGTAAGCCGTGAATGTTCCGGGTTCGGCCACCCATTCGTGGGAAGTTTCGTCAAAGAATTTAAGGTCGTCCGGAGTTATGGTGAACTCAACTTCCGTCTTCTCTCCCGGTCGGAGATCTATTTTCCTGAACTTCTTGAGTTCCTTGACCGGTCTGAGCACAGTGGACTTATCATCACCGATATAGAGCTGCACAGTCTCTTTCCCTTCCACAGAGCCTGCATTTTCTACCGGAATTGATACAGTGATTGATCCATCTGACGACATTTTAGCAGCACTTGCGGTGGCCTTGCCAAACTTGAAATCCGTATAGCTCAGGCCATGTCCAAACGGGAACAATGCCGGGATTTTCTTAGTGTCGTGCCAACGGTATCCCACGAGTATGTCTTCAAGATATTCCTGCTGCGGTTCCACTCCACGAAGTTTATTCTCAATACCGGGATATGACGCGGCCCCGAAGTGATGAGCGCCATTATCCTCAAGACATTTCGGAAAAGAGAACGGAAGTTTACCACTGGGATTTGTCTTACCTGAAATGACATCCGCCATAGCCGGACCCACCATCGTGCCAAGATACCAGTTCTGAATGATAGCCGGCACTTTGTCGGCCCAAGGCATTGCATAGGCATTCCCGGTGATGTTGGCCACGACAGTATTGGGATTAGCGGCCACGAGCTCAGCGATGATGCGGTCCTGCCCCCACGGGAGATTATATTCCCGTCGGTCAGTAGATTCACAATCCTGCCAACCGTTTTTATTAAGACCGCCGATATATATCACTGCATCATAGTCAGCAGCATTGCGCACCGCTTCATTGCGAAGCGAATCAAGAGTGGACTGCGGGATGATATCCTCATTGTGATACATGGGCCTTCCTGAGATGTATCCGGGCTGAAAGTCGACAGTCTCGTATATTCCCTTCAATGCTTCGAGCGGGGTATATATGTTTTTCGCTTTCAACTCAGAACTTCCGCCGCCATCAGTAAGATTACGGATAGCGTTCTCCCCTACCACAAGTATTTTCCTGTATCTGGCAGGATCGAGAGGGAGCAGCCCGGTGTTCTTTAGAAGCACTATCGACTCATCCGAAATCTGTTTAGCAGCTGCATAATGTTCCGGAGAAGCCAGTGAGCCGAATGGTTTGTCGGTATTCATGGCCGTACGGAAGATAAGCCGGAGTATGTTGGATGCCTTAGCATTGACTGTTGAATCCGAGACTTCCCCGCTCCTGAGCATTTTGAGATATGGATCGGCAAGATAATAGTCATTATATCCGAAAGCACTTTCCGAGGTAAGACCATTGGTGTATGATCCCATCTCAATATCGAGTCCGTTCTCGGCAGCCTGTTTCGTATCGTGCGCTCCGCCCCAGTCGGTTATGACAACTCCGTCAAAACCCCATTCATCGCGGAGGATATCGCAAAGCAGACGTTTGTTGTGACATGCGTGCTCACCCCAGATCTGATTGTACGAACCCATGATCGACCATGACCCTCCTTCCTGCACAGCTTTCTTGAAAGCAGGGAGATATATCTCATAAAGCGCACGGTCAGACACCACCACGTCGACATCTCCACGCCATTTCTCCTGATTGTTGAGTGCGAAATGCTTCACACAGGCGGCGACACCGTTTTTCTGAAGCTCCTGGATGTAAGGCACAACCATCTCTCCGGCGAGATACGGGTCCTCACCCATATATTCGAAGTTACGTCCGTTGAGCGGCGTACGGTAGATATTCACACCCGGACCGAGCATCACATCTTTTTCCCGGTATCGAGCCTCCTCACCGAAGTTTTTTCCATATATTCCGGAGAGTTCCGGATTCCACGTGGCGGCGAGAGCCGTTAGTGCGGGGAATGCAGTCACAGAGTCGTTTGTCCAGTTGGAATGGCCCCAGTCGTTCCAATTGATTTCCATTCTCACCCCGTGAGGTCCATCACTCATCCAAAGTTCCGGAATTCCGAGACGTTGCACTCCAGGCGATGAGAATTTGCTCTGAGCATGGCACAACGCCACTTTTTCCTCAAGAGTCATTCTGCCGAGAGCATCTTTCACTCTCTCTTCGACAGGAGCCTTGGGATCCAGATAGACCGGGGTCTTTGCCATGGCAGGCGCCACTATAGCCGAGCTCATTAACAATATTTTGAAAAATCTCATATCTTATCTGAATTTTATTTGGTTGTCGCAATCTTGACTGAACCCGGTTCCAAGCCGGGGGCAGTGGCAGTGACGGTTATGTTTCCTTCATCACCATTATTCTGCACTATAAGCAGAGCCTTACCGTAGAAAGCCTTTCTATGATCTGACTTGAACGGTTCGAGAGATATCGGGTTGCCGTTGTCAACGCCAGCGTTGAATCCGGCACCATCCACATCGAATGTCACCACATCCTCAGCCCAGGGACAGACATTGCCATCCTTGTCTACTATCTCGGCAGTCATATAGCATAGGTCATATCCGTCGGCACTGATAGTCTTTCTGTCGGGAGAGAGCCTTACCGCATAGGGTAGTCCGGCAGTCTTCACTTCCCGGCGCGCAATCTCCTTACCGTCACGTCGGCTTACCGCAGTCAGAGTTCCCGGCTCGAATACAGTGTTCCAGACAACGTGAAAATCATCCTTGCCTTTTTTTCTCACACCCTGCGACTTGCCATTGATGAAAAGTTCGACTTCATCTGCATTGTTGTAATAAGCCCACACATCCACATCACGGCCAGGCTCACAGTTCCAGTGAGGGAATATATGCAGCACAGTGGAGTCGGGCAGCCACTCGCTCTTATACATATGGTAGACATCCTTCGGGAAGCCGGCAAGATCGACGATACCGAAATAAGAGCTGCGTGCAGGCCAGCCGTAAGGTGTAGGTTCGCCAATATAATCGAATCCCGTCCACACGAATTGGCCTGAGATGAAATCATTGTTCTTCACATGCCGCATCGTACCCTCATGGCTATTGCCCCAAGGCACATGGCAATTATCATATGCAGAGCACTGATATGACTGATCAAAATAAGGTTTGTCCCATCTCTCAGGACAAATAATCACACTGTCGGAAGGCATGACATAGTTTCCGCGGGTCATGAGCGCCGACACGCTTTCTGAAACGATGAAAGGCTTTCCCGGAAAGTTTCTCGGCACATCCTTGAACCAGTCGTCGTGATAATTGAACCCGATTAGGTCAAGGGCTCCGGAACGGAATAGATGGTTGCCTGGATCAGGCTCATTGCATCCTGCTGTGACAGGACGCGAAGGATCAAGCTCCTTCACCATGTCAGCGAGTTTCTTGGTGAGAAGGGAGTTTACCGACAATTCCTCTCCTTCAGCTGCCAGCATATCTTTAGAATGACCGAAATTCAGAATGAGATTAGCCTCTTCCAGACTGAGAGTATCGGCTTTCGCATCCGACCACTGCTCAAGCACTTCGTTGCCTATATTCCAAATGATGACAGAAGGATGGTTTCTGTCGCGCTTCACAAGATCGGTAAGGTCGCGTTCGTGCCAGTCATCGAAATATCGCGAGTAATCATGGGCAGATTTACGTTTTCTCCACATATCGAAAGAATCGTCCATGACCATGAGTCCTATTTCATCACAAATATCAAGAAATTCGGGAGCAAACGGATTATGGGTAGTACGGATCGCGTTAGTACCCATGTCTTTCATTATCTTTAGCTGACGGCGTATGGCGGCTGTATTCACCACGGCTCCGAGAGCTCCAGCATCATGATGCAGACAAACCCCATTTATTTTCATTGGCTCTCCATTGAGCGAGAAACCCTTTTCAGCATCGAATTCAAACGAACGGAAACCGAATTTCTGTATATAGGGTTTATTGCCATCAAGTGTCACATCGACAGAATAAAGATTCGGATCAGCGGGGCTCCAGAGGAGCGGATGCGTCACCTGAAGAGTATTTTGAATTGAGGATTGAGTTTTTTTCTTGAATGTGACTACAGTATCCTTGCGGGCCACAGTCGAGCCATCAGGCGACTTGACCACAAGGTGCACTTTGCATTTTCTATTCTTTGACGAAAGATTGTCGACATCACATGCCACCGACACGCAGCCGTCAGTATCAGCGACGACATGCACTCCATCTTTCACTATGTGGCAGTCGTCAATAATTCGCAACCATACATTGCGATATATGCCACAGCCTGAATACCATCGTGAGTTTGGCTGTTCGGCATTGTCCACCCTGACCGAGATAGTATTCTCGCCCTGAGGATTGAGCCAGGGGGTGATATTGTAGGAGAAAGAAGCATAGCCATAAGGGCGAGTGCCCAATTCATGACCGTTGATGTAAACAGTGGCATTCATGTAGGCGCCGTCAAAGTCTACAAACACCTGTTTCCCTTTCGTGTCACTGTCAATGCTGAAAGTCTTGCGATACCATCCTACACCACCGGGGAGTGCACCACCACCCGTACCGGAAGGATTGTCTGCGCTGAAGCGCCCTTCTATAGCCCAGTCGTGCGGAAGATTGAGTTTACGCCAACCGGAGTCGTCATAGCCGGGTAGAGAGGCCATTCTGTCGTCGCCGAGCGAGAAAGTCCAACCCTTGTTGAAACTGACAGACCGGTTGTCGGCCGCCGCCACTTGCATCGGCGCAAGCGACGGCAGCGTTAACAACATACCTAATAGCAATCTATGTAATTTATCCATTATTATTCTAAGGTGTGGTTTGGTGTGGACTTAAAGTTTCACACTTGTCATCTTTCCATCATAGCTTATGGTCTTGGCATATTTCTTGGAGCCAAAGCCAACGGGGTTAGCCGCGTCGACCACGATGACATTGAATTTGCGCTGTTTCAGCATACCCGGGAAAGAGCCTTCGCGTTGGCCGATAGTCAGGGTTCTGGAAGCATTTTCCCACTGCATGTGTATCTTGGCAAACTGACCTTTCTCATAATTGTAGTTGACACCTTCATCTTCGTAGAGCGTGAAACTGCCGTCGGATCCTTCGTAGACATAAAGGTCAATGACATCAGCCGGTTTTTCATCGCTCCACTGCATATCGGGGCCGATGGGAAGAATCGAGCCGGAACGCACATAAAGAGGCATACGCTCATATGGAGCCTCGACTTTTAGCTTCTGGCCACCATTTACCATCTTACCATTGTAGAAATCATACCACTGAGCACCGGCGGGGAGATAGACCTCACGTGAACGAGCTCCGTATTCGGTGATAGGGCAAACAAGGAAGTCCGGGCCGAACATATACTCATCCATGATATTCTTTGTGAGCTCATCGTGCGTGAAGTCCATCACGAGCGGACGCATGATAGTGTAGTCATCGAAATGAGTCATCGCCGCGAGCGAGTAGATATAAGGCATCAGGCGGTAGCGCAGCTTTGTGTAGTACACCATTGATTCGTAAGCCGGATGGTCCTCAGGCGCGATATTGTAAATCTCGCGGAAAGGCCATTGGCCGTGGGCACGGTAAAGGGGAGCGAACGCTCCGAACTGGAACCAGCGGGTGTTTAGTTCGCGCCATTCTTTGAGATCGGCATTTTCGATTGCAGCCTCATCAAATTCTTTCTGAGCCTTCACATACCGGTCTTCCACACAGAAGCCGCCTATATCCATGGTCCACCAAGGAATTCCGCTTACAGCGAAGTTGAGACCTGCCGACAACTGTGCGCGCATGTCTTCCCAACGCGTGGCGATGTCGCCGCTCCATGTCGCAGTGGAATAACGCTGCTGTCCCGGGAATCCGCTTCTTGTGAGAAGGAACACACGTTTGTCATTGTCTGTAGCACGCTGGCCGTCATAGATGGCCTCTGCATTCATCAGCGCATATGCATTGAAGTATTTAGTGGAAGGTCCGAGATAAGTCGGGCCACAAAGTGCCTTGCGATAATCCATATCGACACAGTCGCGTACGTTCGGTTCGCTCGCGTCCATCCACCAGGCATCAATGCCGAGAGGATAGTAATGGTCTTTCATCTGTCCCCAGAAAAGCTTACGGGCATCAGGATTATAAGCATCGTAGAATGACCCGAGATAACCGGGACCTACCCAGTCGCGGATACTGTCTTTCACGGCCAGCTGATACATCCAGCCGTTCTTGTCAAATTCCTTGAAATGCTCAGTGGTGGCATAGAATTTAGGCCATACCGACACCATGACCTTCGCGTTCATGTCATGTATGGAATCCACCATCTGCTTAGGAGTCGGGAACCGAACAGGGTCAAACTCGTGGCTGCCCCATGAATCCTCCTGCCAGTGGAGCCAGTCGATCACGATATTGTCGAGAGGGATTCCACGTTTCCTGTATTCAGCCACAGTCGACAGCACCTCATCCTGAGTGTTGTATTTCTCGCGGCTCTGCCAATAACCCAGCGCCCATTTGGGCATGATGGGTGCTTTACCCGTAAGAGTGCGGTAGCCATGGATGACATCGTCCATCGTCTCGCCATACACGAAGTAATAGTCTATCATATCCTGCATCTCGCCCCACCACTGCATCTGGTTTTTCTCTTTTTCCGATCGGGGCATGTAAGCGCGGAGGCCACAGTAAGCAACTCCCCCGTTGGGCTCCCATTCTATCTTGATGGGAACTTTCACACCGCCTTTCAGATCGACCGAGAACTTGTAGCTGTTAGGATTCCATGCTGTGCGCCAACGCTCCGGCACCACGAGTTTATTGTCAATGTATATCTTCTGGTAACCCGAATAATACATTATAAAATCATACTGACCGGAGACAGAAGGTTCGATATATCCCTCAAACTCCACTTTCGAGCCGCTGAAATTGAAATTGTCAGGAGTATTGATGACTTTGTTCAGATTGTGAGTCTCGAGATTCTCGAAATAAATCTTGTCTTCGCGGCGGGAGAAGCTCTCTCCTTCCTGCGGAATATAGGTACCGGTCAGCGCGCCGGGAGTGCCTTCCTTATCATAGAGTTTGAAAGCATCGCCGAGCTGGAGATATTCATCCGGATTTCCCCAGCGACAGAAAGAGTAGCTGTCCCACAGGATACCGTAGTTGCCGGTCGATACCACAAAAGGCACCGACACCTTTGTGTTGTATTGGAAAAGTTCCTCGCTTTTTCCCTTGTAGTTGAATTCCTCAGCCTGATGCTGGCCGAGGCCATATATACCTTCGTTATCATCGGGCGATGCGAAGGTCTGGGTTACTGTGAATGCAGTCTCTCCATCCACAGTGATCGGTTTGAATGAACGTCCGCCGTGATTTTCCGCAAGAATAAGTTTTCCTTTGGAATCATAAAACGAAATCTGACCGTCCTTCTCACTGATAGCCACACGGAGATCGGGTGTAGCCACGACAATGCGGTTGCCATCCTTGCTGACGGTATAGTTGGTATAACTGTTTTGAGGCACAGCCACGAGACTTTTCGTCTCTGGTATTTTATTGCCTTGGGCGGCGCTGACGCGGATTAACTTCTCGCCGAGCACGCTCACCCTTACACACTGTTCCGGAGAGTTGGCTGTAGCCGGAACCACTATTGAGATTGGATCGCCGGCCTTAGTTGAGGCCGGAGCAGCTGCGGCGATAAGCGAAGGCAGCATGAATCCGAATAATGTGAATTTTTGGAGACTCATGTTTGTTGGGTTGTTAATATTTTGTGAATGCAAAATTACGCAATAAATTCCATCCCCGGCGATTCATATGTTAAAAAGTCGGACCGCTATTGTCAAGCGGTCCGATTGAATGTATTTCAGAGGGGTGCCATTTGTTAAATACCCTCTTTATCTTGATATTCCGATGGCGAAATCCCGAACTCCGCCTTGAAATACTTACTGAAATACTTCGGATTGTTGAATCCGAGTTTAAATGCTATTTCCGAAACATTGAGCTGACTTTCCCTCAGGTATTGAGCGGCGCGTTTCAATCTCAGGACACGTATGAACTCGATGGGAGTCTTCCCGGTGAGCGCCACAAGTTTCTTATAGAGATGCACCCTGCTCATGCCGAGGTTGGCGCTGAGTTCTTCCACCGAGAGATCCGGACGCGCCATGTTATCCTCCACATACTTCACCGCTTTCGCTACGAGCTGCTCATCAAGAGACGTTATCCTCACCTCACTCGGAGTCGGTTCGATTCTGGTGCCCTTAAGCCCGCGCTTCTGAAGCGTTATGAGCCTCTTTATACGCAATGCCAGCACCTCATTGTTGAATGGCTTTGTCACATAGTCGTCCGCACCCAATGTGAGGCCTTCTATCACATCTCCGATATCTTGCTTTGCCGTCAGAAGTATCATAGGTATATCCACCGTCTCTGGGTTCGCCTTCAGAGCGCGACAGAGTTCAATACCATTCATGTTAGGCATCATTATATCGCTGACTATCACATCAAAAGATTGCTTTGCGATCTTTTTCATCGCATCTTTCCCATCAGAAGCGGTGGTGACATCATACTGAGTGCTGAACTCCTCTTTCAGGAAATCGGTCATGTCCTTGTTGTCGTCTACAAAAAGGATTCTCGATTTGGATTGCGACTCAACCTGCCGCTGCTCCGCGTTCTTATCGCCCTCAGCCGTATCCTTGTCAATAACTTGGGCGGGATGATCGGGTATCGACACTGTGAAGACCGCACCGCAAGGCAGATTGTCATACACTTGAACATTTCCGCCATGCAGACGGGCATATTCTTTTACAAGACTGAGACCAATGCCGGTGCCGCTAATATGGTCGCTCTGGTCAGAACTTCTGTAGAAGCGCTCGAAGATATGCTTCTTGTCATTGTCTGCGACACCATTGCCTGAATCTGCTACAGATATACGCACATCATGTCCGTCATAGTCTACCGTAACTCCGATGCTGCCCCCGTCCGGTGTGTATTTATTGGCGTTGGAGATAAGGTTCATCAGCATCTTACGCATTTTGTCGTTATCGAAAGTCGTTTCATGGCTGTCGATGTTCGTGGAGAAAGACAACGATATATGGCGTCTGTCTGCGATATCGGCAAATGAATCTGTCACATCCTTAACGGTTGCCACTATGTCGCCCTCCGAAGGATGGTATTTCAGACCGACCATCTCATTTTTCCGGAAATCAAGAAGTTGATTGACGAGACCCATCAATATGGTAGCGTTGGTCTTGACCGTGGTCAGACGGCGTATGTCTTTTTCATTACGATCTTCCTTCAGCATGGATTCTACCGGGGAAAGAATGAGGGTCAACGGCGTTCGGAGATCATGGCTGATATTGGTGAAGAACTTGAACTTTAGCTGATTGAGTTCTTCAATTTTCTTCGAGCGCTCTTCCTTGGTTTTCCTCAGGAAAATGGCACGTTCGCGACGGCGTATAAAGCGGTAGATGGCTATCACGACCGCTATTGCCAACAGTGCATATATGATCTGCGCCCAGATTGTAGCATAAAACGGGGGCAGGATCTTGATCTTCAGAGTACTTTCCTCAGCACTTGGAGTGCCGTCGCTGTTGACGGCCTTCACATGCAACGTGTATGTGCCGGCTGAAAGATTTGTGTATGATACCCGGTTATGCCCTTCAGGCAGTTCAGTCCAGTCGCTGTTGAAACCCTCGAGTCGGTAGATATACCTCATTTTCTCCGGCATGATATAGTCGTCGGTACCGAAGGAAATCGCAAACTCATTCTGGCTCTTCTTCAGTTTAATTTCCTTGAGGTTCGGGAGAGTCTTGGGCAACAGCACCATGCCATCGTATTCCTTGCCGGGCTCCACTTCCTGATTATAAAGATAGAGATGCGAGAAATTCACTTTGGGCGCATATGTATTGAATTTAAGATTCTCAGGATGAAACGCATTGACGCCATATAGTCCACCCGCAGCAATCTGGCCATCACTCATCACGCACAGCGAACGCTGATTGAAATCACAGTGTTGAAGTCCGTCGCTACTGTCATACTCCGTGATATCAAACCGTGGAGCGTCATTTTTATCTTCCCCATCCGTCATCTTCACGCTGATCAGTGAGCCTCCGGCCGTGATCCACATGGTATTGCTGAAATCTTCGGCGATACCGAGAATGAAACGATGGCGCGCGCTCAATCCCAGCGGTACGCGCGTGATTGCATCCTTGCCAGGGTCGTAGACATCGAGACCATCGCGCGTAGCCACCCATACAAGTCCACGGCTGTCGACATAAACCTGATTGATATTCAAGTTGGAGAATGTCTGGCTTCCGCTTCTGGTGCCGTTCATGCTGGTAATTTTACTTTTGGCCGTGTTGAAAACGGCAAGGCCTTCGGATGTGCCGATGTATACATTTCCGTTTTCATCAGCCGAGAGAGACGTGATATAATCTGATCTGAGACCGGAATTGCTCTCCCTGTACGTCTTGAAATCCTTGTCGTCCGGATTGAAAATCTGCACTCCTCCCCCGAGCGTGCCGATCATGATCCGCTTGTCAGGCAAAGCGAGCAGAGCCCACGTATTCATTGAAGAAAGGCCGTCTGCCTTTGTATATGTCTTCATCGAGCCGTTCTTTATTGATATCAGGCCTCCGTCGTAGGTACCGGCCCAGAGGGAGCCGTCGGCCATAGGCAGCAGCGACACCACCGCTTCCGGGGCATCTTTCCATCTGAACGCGGAGATTGGTTTGAATTCTCTGTCCATGTGCATGATACCGTCCGCGTCCGTCCCGATCCAGATGCTTCCATCATTTCCCTGAGCTATGCAGTTGACATCCTTTACCGCATGAGAATCAAACTTATACAGGTTGTCGCTGTATAGCAAAGCGCCTTTCTTCTGAGTTCCCACCCACATGGTGCCTGTACGGTCTTCCATAAGCGATGAGACGATATTGGTGGTCAGAGACCTGTCGTCGGTTTCGTCACTCTTTACCAGTTCGATGCTTCCGTTCTTGTCGATGATGGCAATACCGCTTTTGTTGTATCCCACCCAGAGACGACCTTTGCGGTCCTGAGTGATGGCTGTCGGTTTTGTCATTGGCCATGATTGGCCCGCGAAGTCTGAAATCCAACGCTTGCGGGCGGGATCATAAGCGTAAAGGCCGTCACCTGAAAACACCCATATCAGACCCTCCCGATCGCAATACAATGTATAGTTCAGATTGAAACGTGAGCTGCTCCCGGGCACCTGTGCAGTAGAAGTCACCCTCATGTTGCCGGGATTGATTATCAGTAGTTCTCCCTTGTCGGTCACCGCATAAGCTTCTTTACCCTGCAGCGTGACAATGATATCGGTGATGCAGGAAGCCGGAAGTCTCCCGGAAGCTCCGGTCAATTCCTTAAGTCCGGTGCTTTCCGAATATCTGTATATTCCCTGACCGTTTACAAACATCCAGTAGTCATTGCCATCTATCGTCACAATTCCGGGATATGATGTGAGTCCCATCTTCATGAATTTCACCAATAAATCGGTTTCGAATTTTCCTGTCGCCGGGTCAAATATCGAATAGCTTCCCCCAGCTTTTATCCAAAGCCTGCCATCGGTGGCCTTCTGTATGTCCTGGACAAAATTATCGTGAAGAGACGTAATGTCGTGAGCATCGTGTGTAAAACTGCATATCCTGTATCCGTCAAACACATTCAGCCCTGACGACGTGCCTATGTAGACAAGTCCGTCTGAGTCTTGAAACATTGTGTTCACCATCTTGCTTGTGAGTTCTTCATTCTGCGGAAGAGTCTTGAACTGGTATTTTTCCGATGCGCCGGCCATCAGAACAAGCAAAAGCAATGCCATTAAGAGTGTCGTGAGTCTTTTCATATGCGGTAATCGCTGTCGGTTAACAATTATTATCGGGCATCTTTCGCACTCAAATGCCTTTGAAATGCAAAGATAATAAAAAATTTCAATCTTATCAATATATTCACAGTATGTTGTGCGGCATGTGGTGATTTTGGATTCGACTCTAACCGGCATTCTGCTCCTGCCTTATGGTCGCAACTTCAATGTGTTGATTTTAAGTAGAATATCATATACCCGAAAACATATAACACCGCTTTCTGAAACATTCCGAACCTCCCGCTGATGAAATTCAACTCTTTAAATTAACAAAAAAGTATTGACATATGTTAAGATAGTGCTAATTTTGTGCGTGAAAAAAATAAGAAAATAAATTCACTGCCCGCACTGAGCGACGATTCACCTGACAAGACCTGACAACACGAGAAAACAATAATATTATCAACCTAAAATCAATCTTTCAATGGGAAATCCTAAAGACAGAAAGTGTCGGCCGACACTACTCTTGAAGACCCTTGCGGTGCTGATGCTTCTATTCACAGGATCGGCATTGGCCACGGCCCAGTCCGTGACAGTCAAGGGCACGGTGACCTCAGCTGCAGACGGCGAACCCCTTATCGGGGCAACTGTCATGGTGAAAGGCACCTCCACAGGTATCGCCACTGACATTGACGGAAACTATTCCGTCAACGCCCAGAGCGGCGCAACGCTGATTTTTTCATATGTAGGCTATGCCACTAAGGAAGTGAAAGTGACATCCAGCCGTCTGGACGTCGCTCTTGCAGAAGATTCCGGACTTCTGGACGAGGTAGTGGTGGTAGGCTATGGCGTGCAGAAAAAAAAGCTCGTCACAGGCGCCACCGCACAGATGAAGGGCGATGACATCTCAAAGATGAACACGACTTCCCCCCTCCAGGCGATGCAGGGACAGATGCCGGGGGTGAGCATCGCTTCCGAATCCGGACAACCGGGATCAGGGATGAAGGTGACAATCCGCGGTCTCGGCACCACAGGCAACTCATCTCCTCTCTACCTTATCGACGGAGTGCCAGGCGACATAGCCAATCTGAACGCATCAGACATAGAGTCGATCGATGTGCTGAAAGATGCGGCATCCGCCGCGATCTATGGTGCGCAGGCTGCCAACGGCGTTGTGCTGGTCACTACGAGAAGCGGCAAGGAAGGACGGGCGAAAGTGACTTTCGACGGATATTTCGGCTGGCAGAGCGCCCCACGAAAAATGGATATGCTGAACGCTGCCGAATACATGACCATCCAGGACGAGTCCATGCTTAATTCCGGTGGAGCTCCTTACGACTGGGGTTCGTTCAAGAGCATCTGGAACTACGATGGCAATGGCCAGCCCATCTCCCCTATCGACACCGACTGGGTCAGCCAGATGTTTAAGGACAACGCCAAGACTCAGAGCTACACCATCGGCGTCACCGGCGGATCAAAGACATCAACATATGCGACGTCTCTCGGATACATCAATCAGGAAGGAATCGTGGGAGGAAAAGACGTATCCAACTATTCACGCTATAATTTCCGTGTGAACTCCGACCATAAGCTTCTCGGAGATTTCCTTACAGTCGGAGAACAGGTTTCTTTCGCTTATATAAAGAGCCGTGGCATCGGTGTGGGCAATCAGTATAACAACACTCTGCGCGGCGCGTTCGACATGACACCTCTCGCACCAGTCTACAGCGAAAACGGAAAGTTCGGGTCGCCATTCAACGACACTTCCGACTCTGACTGGTACAACACCGAAGGCAACCCTTACGGAGCCATGATGACCAATACCAACAATGAGTCAAAATCCGGTCAATTCTCCGGCAACCTGTATGCGCAGATAGAGCCGATAAAGAACCTCAAAGTCAAAACACTCTTCGGCGTACGCTACAATTCATCGGAATACCGCAGCTACACTCCGCTCTATCAGTTCTCTCCCTACTCGCAGAATCTCTCGCAGACTAAAGTGAGCCAGAACATGAGCAACTATCTCTCCCTTACCTGGACCAATACCATCAGCTACGACTGGAGCATAAAGGAACATGATTTCACCGCCCTCCTCGGTATGGAAGCCTTCCGCGACCAAGGCACTTATGTGGCGGCGGGCAACGCCTATCTCAAAGAAGGATTCGACTCATGGAAATACGCATGGGTGAGCAACGGCACCGCCGCCTCTTCATCCGACGGACTGAGCGCAGCCGGCCACCCCAACGACGAGACACGCCGTGTCAGCTACTTCGGGCGTCTCGGATGGAACTGGATGGAAAAATACATGGTCAACTTCACCCTCCGCTGCGACGGCTCATCCAATTTCGCTCCGGGCCACCGCTTCGGATGGTTTCCGTCAGTCTCAGCAGGCTGGAACCTTTCGAGCGAATCATTCATGGAAGCATCCAGAGGATGGCTTGACTTCCTCAAGATCCGCGCAAGCTGGGGCCGTGTCGGCAACCAGAACATCAACCCTTATCAATATCTTGCACCTATAAAAAATTCGAATGTCCACTACTTCTTCGGACAATATCTTGGAGCCAACGGCGTTTATAATACTGGATACGACTCAGTTCTATCATCAAACTGGGGCGCATATCCGAGCCGCCTCGGCAACGAAAATCTATCTTGGGAGACATCCGAACAGATCGACCTCGGATTTGACTCCTATTTCTTCAACAGCAGGCTCGGCGTAAACTTCGACTTCTACATCAAGAACACCAAAGACTGGCTCGTAGTGGCTCCGGTGCTCGCCACTGCCGGCACCGACGCACCTTTCATCAATGGAGGCAATGTGAAGAATACCGGCGTTGAGCTCAACATCACTTGGAACGATGTGATCGGAAACGACTTCGGCTACTCTATTGGCATCAACGGATCGTTCAACCGCAACAAGGTAGGATCGATCCCCACTGAAGATGGAATCATCCACGGCAATTCCAACGAACTCTACGACAACTCCCTTGAGTTCTACCGTGCGGAAAATGGCAAACCCATCGGGTATTTCTGGGGATATGAGACTGCCGGCATCTTCCAGAACCAGGCACAGATCGACAACTGGATCGCAGCCGGCTACGGAGTGCTTCAGGAGTCGGTGGCTCCAGGCGATGTCATTTTCATCGACCAGGACCGCAACGGAGTGATCGACGAGAAAGACAAAGTCGACCTCGGCAACGGCATGCCCAAATTCCAGTATGGTTTCAATATCAACCTCAACTGGAAGAATTTCGACCTCGGCATCGTGGCTACCGGAGTGGCAGGCAACAAAATAGTGCAGAGCTACCGCAACCAGAGCAACCAGAAAGCCAACTACACAAGCCGCATCCTCGACAGATGGACCGGAGAAGGCACCTCCAACACCATCCCGCGTGTCACCAACCAGAACATCAACTGGCAATTCTCCGACCTTTATCTTCAGAAAGGTGACTACCTCCGCATCAGCAGCCTTACTTTAGGCTACGACTTCGCTCCGCTGATCAACCAGAAATGGTGCAGCCAGTGCCGTCTATATTTCCAGGCCCAGAACCTTGTCACTTTCACAAAGTATGACGGCATGGACCCTGAAATTGGATATGGCACATCCAGCTGGGTATCGGGCGTCGACCTCGGATACTATCCGCGTCCCCGCACTTTCCTGTGCGGTGTGAACCTTGCTTTCTGAGCAAAACGTAACTTTTTAAATCTGCATTAACTTTGAATACATAATGAAAAGATTCAAATCATCCATACTGACTGCCTCCGCCGCTGTGGCTGTGCTCTCGCTCGCTTCATGCGCCGACAGTTTCCTTGATGTCGAGTCGAAGACTTCCTCCACCACCGGCAACTTCTACAAGACCGAGGGCGATGCCTGGCGCGCACTCATCGGTTGCTACGACGGTTGGCGCCAGATATCCTCTTCGCTCGGCGGCACAAGTTTCTATCTTCTGTCGAATGTGCTCAGCGACGAATGCTTCGGTGGCACAGGCAACGGCGACGGCCGGGCTTTCCAGGCCATTGACCAGTTTGACCAGAGTCAGTCGCCATCCGATCTTCAGATACTCTCTGACAATTGGAAAAACTACTATGCAGGCGTCTACCGCTGCAATGAAATGCTCCAGCACACTTATAGCTGGACCACTCCCGCCAATGAAGGTCTTTATCTCGGCGAAGCCCGTGCGATCCGCGCATTCCTCTATTTCGACATGGTGCGCACCTGGGGCAACATCCCTCTGTTCACAGCGCCCGGCGAAGACAACAGGGCCCAGGCCGATCCCGCGGAAGTGTACGCACTTATCGTGGACGACCTGAAATATGCAGCCGCCAATATTCCTGACAACGCAAATCTCGGCACAGATAATTTCGGCCGTATCACCAAGTATGCGGCTGAGTCAATGCTCGCACGTGTCTATCTGTTCTACAGCGGCTACTATGGCAAGGATCCGGGATTCACTAACGCTGACGGCATCACCACAGGAACATGCACTCAGGCGGAAGCCCTCGCAGCTGTGGAAGATGTGATCGCAAGCGGCAAATACAGTCTTGTGCCCAACTTCAAGAACCTGTGGCCTGCCGCCTCCCTTGATCCGATCGCAGGAGAACTGGGATGGGCTCCGACATCAACTTATGCAGGCGATGCAAACTCCGAGGTGATTCTCGCCCAGAATTTCACCCCTACTCAAGACTACAACGGGAACAACGATTCCAACCGTTGGCTCGTGATGATGGGCATGCGTTCGCTCAATGATGAATCAAAGGGATATGGCAAAGGATGGGGTGCATGCACAGTAGCCCCTAATTTCCTTGACAAATACCTGCGCAATGACTCACGCTACGCATCTTCCGTAATTGACTTTGAGCAGGAAGGCATATCCAAGCTTGACGGCTGGCAGGCCTCATACAACGACTGGCGGGAATATACCGGATATACAGTAAAGAAATACTCTCCGCTCGTATTCGGCAACGGACTTCCCGCCACCAACCCCACAGGCACAATGGGATTCCAGGAATGCAACGCCCAGCCCTGGGTCATCATGCGCTATGCGGATGTGCTTCTCATGGCTGCGGAACTCGGCTCCGGACAAGCAGCAAGCTATCTCAACCAGGTGCGCGGACGTGCAGGTCTCCCATCGGTAGCGCTCAACAGACAGAACATCCTTGACGAACGGGCCCGTGAACTCGCGTTCGAGGGCATCCGATATTGGGATCTTCTACGGCAGGGTGTCGAAGTAATGACTGATGCTGTCGTAGCTTCAGCAGGTCCGGTGAAAAACGGCGGTGCCGACGCAAACGTGACATACAACCGCGATAAGATCATGAAGACAAAGGGTCTTTCTCAGATACCTCTTGATCAGATCACCTTGTCCAACGGCGTTCTGAAGCAGAACGAAGGATGGTAATTTTGGTATAACAACTAATTCTGAATGTAAATGAAAATCAAGTATTCATTAATTGCTCTCCCGGGATTGCTCTCCATACTCCCGGCATGCTCAAGCGATGACTACATAATGGATTCAGTCTCCGTCACTCCCGAACAGCTCGTACAGGGAGAGCTCTTCTCGGTGAAGCCTGATGACAAGAATCCCAATGTCATCCACCTTATATCCAACGCCAAAGGGATGACCCCTCTATGGGTTACTCCACAGGGGCGTTCGCAAAAGAGCGACTACACTATCGACCTCCCCTTTGCCGGAGACTATGAGGTGACTTTCGGCGTCATGACCCAGGGTGGTCCCGTCTTCGGCAATCCTTACAAATTCAATGTGCCGCAAAACGACTTCTCCATGCTCTCCGATCCAATCTGGACAAACCTTGCGGGAGGTGTGGACGAAAACGGCAACAACACTCCAAAAAAATGGGTGCCCATGGACCGAAGCTACGGTGTAGGCTATGGATCCGCGCCGGTGATGTATCTTGATCCGGATCATGTGAACAACGACGGCATCGAGAACAAGGACCTCATACTCGGCTCTGACAACTGGACACCTAACTGGGATCCCGGGTTCCAGAGCTGGCTTATCCCGGCCGATGATCCGTACATGGATTCCTACATGGAGTTCGGCCTTGACCCAGTAAAGGGATGCACGCTCACCCAGAAGCGCGCCGACGAAGCGGAGATAACTGGCACATTCACTCTCAACATCTCCGATCTGAAACGGCCGACAATCACATTCAACGGCGGCACTTACTCTATGCACAATGCCGGGATGGATGGAGCCTGCGCCAACTACACCCAGGACATAAAGATCATCGAATGCACTCCCTACGTGCTCCAGCTCGCCACCATGCGCACCAACTCCGAAGGACCCTGGTGGCTCGTATGGAACTTCGTGGCTGCCGATGTGCAGGACGGCACTGTGACCATACCTACAGGACCGGAACTCGTGGAGGAGGCCAAACCTGAATTCCCGACCTATCTCGACTACTATAACCGCGATATCCTTGAATCGCTACTTTTCACAGTGCCCGGCAATGATGTCACTTATGAAGCATCTTCCGTGACTTACCATCTTGATGCGGAAATGCCATACGACATCCTCCAATGGGACGGCACAGGACCCAATAAATGGGTGGCACAGGAGCTTTACGGATCCATTGACCTGCCTGTTTACGACGCAGACTTCGCTCTGACCCTTATCCGATCGGGACTTGGCGCGAGCGTAAGCAACACCACCTATGAGAATTATCCCGGAGAAGCTTTCAACACATCATTCTCCGCCAAAGATGGCGCGATACATTTCATTGATGACGTGACTCTTCTTCAGAGTGGAAAAGCCAGGATAGAAGGGCGCGATTTCACAGTGTTCAAATGCAATGTCGACGATGGCCTCGTGCTCGGAGCTCCATACGGAACCGATCAGAACGGAAATATCAACCGCTACATCGTGCTCAACCTCAAGCCGGAGCCTGTGGGAGGCGCGGCGACCGGTCCGACAGAACTCGCTTTCGACAACTCGAAAATCACTTTCAATGTCGAAGCTGACAAATACCTCCGCATTCCATTATACAATCCATGGGCAGGCAAGGAAGACAGCAGCTGGCCGATCGATCCGAATCTTCTTAAGCTTAAGAAGAACCAGACATTAAAGGTGACACTTTCCATCGAGGGAATCGACTGGACCGGAACTCCTAAGGCGGTGATCTGCGCTGCCAACGCCAACAGCTACGGCTGGGATGCATCCGCTTATACAGCGAGTCCGTTTGCAGTGGATCTGAATACAGGCGGACAGACCACACTTTCATTCACCAATGAGACCGGGGCTACCTATACCTTCTATGGTGGTGACGCAATTGAAATATCGATCGATCTGGCTGCCAACGCCTCGTCTATCGACACGTCCAACTGCAAGGTGACATTCCATTCAGCCACTATCGAATAACCTTAAATGAAATTCAGAAATGAAATCTAAAATATTTATTATTCTGTCGCTGTTTATGGGGATCGCATTGTCGGCGTGCAACGACGACAACTTCGATGTCTACCCCACCCCGGTCATTGGGGAAGAGTCGGTGAAGACAGGCTCAAGCGACGTGACGGCAACCTCCGCCACATTCCACGGCACTGTAGATGGTCTGAAAAACGCAGCACCCGCTTCATATGTGGTAGGGTTCAACTACGGCGGTTCAGAGAATGATCTCAACAAATCGGTCAACGGTGCGCTGTCTGAAGGCAACAACATCACGGCCACAGTCGGCGGACTTACAGAGGGCACCGCAGTCTACTATCAGGCATTCGTCAAGCTTCAGGGCAAGCTGACTTTCACAGGCGAGATAAAGAGTCTTGTCACGACCGATGCCGTAGTGACAACCAAAGATGCATCTGCGACGGGAGCTTTCGGAGCCACACTCGGCGCTTCCGTGACAGGAGCGCCTGCCAATGTGGCATACGGCGTGATTATCGCCGATTCGAATGATCCCGAAGAGGTACGCGAAGGACTCATGATTCCTGCCGGATCAGAGGCAGACTTCACAGTCGATGCAAAGGGACTCTCCGCATCCAGAGATTATTACTATGCAGGCTACGCCGATCTCGGCAGCGGCATTGTGTATGGGGATATCAAGCATTTCCGCACCAATGACTACGACTTCGATGTAGAAAACGACCTCATTGACCTCGGACTCTCAGTGAAGTGGGCAAGATACAATGTAGGAGCAGAATCAGAGACCGAATATGGTGGACTTTTCGGTTTCGGCGACCCTTCCGGGACACTCACCACCACTGTCACCAAACGATATGCATCCTCCGACATCTACAAAAGCACACTCGACGTGGCAAGCATCACTTATGGTGAGAAACTGACCTTGCCTACTGCCGAACAGTTCAAGGAACTCTTCACCAGGTGCACCAAAGAATGGACAAGCGTCGACGGAGTGTCCGGGTGCCGGCTCACCGGTCCCAACGGCAACTCAATATTCCTTCCCGCCGCAGGCAGCCGTACCATAAATGAGGTTTCCGGCCAGGGTTCGGAGGGTCTTTACGCCACAGGGTCCATCGTCAGCGACGGTTCGAAGTTTGCCGTAGGCTATGACTTCTCAGCGTCGGGCAACGGCCGCGTGAACGTACCCGTATATCAGGCGCTCTCCGCCCGCGCAGTCTCGACTGCAATAAAGGTTCCATTCAATAAGTCTGATCTCTATAAGACATGGGAAATCGACTACAACAACGGAACATCCATACGTTTCGCAGGCCCTGTTCATTTCTACGGCGCTGACGACTGCTGGCGCAGCGTGTCCAACCATGAGCCCATCCTCGGAGCAACCTGGAGCTGGGAAGCTGACGCATCCAACACATGGGCGTTTGGCGACTGTACGGGAGCTCTTACCCTCAGGGAAGACGGCACCATTATCGTAAAAGACCACAACGGGGTCGAGACTTCAGGCAAATACACCATCGATGAAGTGAACAAGACAATAACTTCCACAATCGACATCCTGCATCCCTCGGCCATGTCGGACTACGCCGACTACAAGACCGGCATCAAGATCCTGCAGCTCGGTGAAGACAAACTCTCGCTCGGTTTCTACCGCGATTCAGACCCCGCTACAGTAAGCGTGAATATGATTCCGCAGAGCAAGAAATACGGAATTCCCGTCAGGTTCACACTGATAGATTCCAGCTGGCAGGGAGACTGGGATGCAGAGCGCCTTTCGCTTCTGCCTGATGAGCTTCCCGGCAAACACACCGTGACCTACAATGCTACGGCTCCGGACATAATGATTTCCTATCTTGACATAGCAGGCTTGCATGAGAGATATCCTAACGCTCTTGTCAATATCACTGAAATCCGATGCGACGGAACTCCCATTCCTTTCGATGGAGCACGCTTCTTCTATGGCGACATCGAGAACAACGGCAACTTCCGCATTGAGCTGTTCAATATCTATGGCAAAGGGTCAAACGGAGGCAACGTCATTGAATCACCATTCAGCAACGCCACTAATGTTGGAAAAGATTCCGCTGTCAGATTCGACAAGCAGATCGAGGTAGACTTCACTATAGTGCTCGACAACCATTTCAACACCGGATTCATCAGCGTAAACAGCGACTGGGGCGCACAGACATGGGGCGGTGACTATTACACTTCTTTCGCCATAGACATAGCCGATGGGAAGTATGTGGCCTCCGCCACGTCATTCGACCTTAAAGTCAATGCCGCATTTCCTGAACCGATAATGATGTTCCTCCAAACTGATAACCTGTATCAGCTCTTCCCCGGCGCAAGAATGCGTCTCGACCATATCTCGCTCGACGGAAAAGATGTTTCCGGATGGGACGTGACAAAGATAGTCAACACATCAGCAGACGGCGACGGCATTCATCACCGTTACGAATTGTTCAACTGCTGGGGTGCCACAGCCAGCGACTGCGCTTTCGGCACAAAAGACGGCGACGTGATGCGCGCCCTCGGTTTCGCTTCCTCCGCACGCCTGCAGTGGACATTGGAATCACTCTTCGCATCTCCTAATTTCTAACTTGTACAGATCATGAATTTAAAATCGATATTTTATGCGGCTTTAGCCTTGACCGCAGGTTTAGGATTCACAGCCTGCAACGATGATGACACCGTGATTGAAAACGTCGTCGAGGCTCCGATGACCGGCCTTCAGGTGCCCGTTGACGGCCAGGACTTCAGTTTTGATGTCACAGCCACGCGGCGTCCGACCGTGTCGGCAGATGCCGACTGGATATCTTTCGGCGAGACAATCGACAAGGGCAACAATACTTATACTGTCATCGGTAAGGTCAGTGCCAACAAGGACAACGACGGTAATGTGCTCGCCCCCCGCAAGGCTACCATAGCCATCAGCGCTTTCAACGCGGCGAAGTTCATCGTGGTGAATCAGGACGGAGCTACCGACAACTACACTCTCAATTATGGCAACCTCGGAATGGTCAGCGGTGCTACCGAACTGATAGCCAGGATGGGTGCCGGCGTCAACATCGGCAACACTCTGGAATCCGCCAACATGAACAACGGCAAAGTCGAGAGCGCAGGCGAGACCATATGGGGGAACCCGGAAGTGAACGCTTCGTATATCGCCGGAATAAAGAAAGCGGGGTTCTCATCCGTCCGCATACCCTGCTCGTGGGTGGCCCATTATGCCAAGGTAAAGGATATCATGGGCAACGACAGCGTGACCACAACCATCGACCCCGAGTGGATCGCTCGTGTGAAGAGAGTGGTCAGCTACTGTGTCGACAACGACCTGTATGTAGTGCTCAACGACCACTACGATGTGAACTGGATCGAGAACTCCATGATCGAGGGTTACCATTCATCGAAAGGCGAACAACTGAAGGATCTCTGGACCCAGGTGGCTACGGCCTTCAACGAATTTGACGAACACCTCCTTTTCGCCGGACTCAACGAACCTGCGGTGGAAGAAGGGAAGAGCCACGCTTTTGAAGCCCTCACCCGCTATGAACAGGACTTCATCGATGCAGTCCGTGCCACAGGAGGCAACAATGCCACCCGCACGCTCATCGTGCAGGGACCGTCGACCAACATCGACCTCTCATGCTCCGATGCATACGAACTGCCTGTGGATAATGTGGCCGACCGCCTCATGGCCGAGGTACATTTCTACGATCCCTACCAGTTCTGCCTGATGACAGAGGACGCCGGCTGGGGCAAGATCTGGTATTACTATGGTTCGGCAAATCATGTCTCAGGAGACGAGAGCGTCCGTAACAACGGCTCATTCGGCAACGAACAATACATCGCCTCTCAGTTCAGGAAACTTGCCGACAGGTTCACTGCCAATGGTGTGCCGGTCATAATTGGGGAATACGGAGCCAATCACAAGGCTGCTGCATTTGACCAGACCAAGCAGGTGGCATCGCGCGCATACTGGCACGAGACGGTCAATATCGAAGCTGCAAGAAACGGATTCGCCACATTCCTGTGGGAATGCGGCGAGTCAGGCGATGGAAGTGCGTTCAGGATGTGCGACATCGACCGTCACACCGGCGATGTGAAGACTCCGGAAGTAGTGGAAGCCATCCTCCGTGGCTATGCCACCGGACTCGCTTCCAAATAAAAACCACACGCACCAGCGTGATATCTTAAAAGAGAGAATTCCCGGAGTCCCCGGGAATTCTCTCTTTTCTTATAGCAAACTTAAAAATAAAGTCACCAGCCTCCGCCCAACGCCTTGTAAAGATTGATCAGCGATAGGTATTCGTCGCGCAGGGCATTGTTGACTCCTATCTGCGCATCGAAATATCTACGCTGCGCATCAAGGACATCGATGTATCCTATCGAGCCTCCTATATACTGCAGATGGGCAAGCTGGACATACTTTGCCGCCGCGTCACGCAGTTCCGCTTTCAGCCGGCGGTTTTCCTTCACCTTGCCATAGGTCACCACCGCATTGTTCACTTCAGTGAAAGCTACGATCACATCCTGCTCATAATCGTAGCGCGCCTTGTCATAGGCAGCGATCATGGCCTGGTATTTGCGCTTTTTCCTGCCGAAATCAAACACCGTGCCAGTGATCGAACCCAGCACATATGTGAAAGGCGACTTGAAAAAGTTGGTGAGCTGGTCGTTTTCGAATCCCGGCGTGAGTGCAATCCGCAGACTTGGGAATCGGTCGGCATATGCCACACCGACATCCTCCATGGCTGCCTTCAGCCTGAGTTCCGAAGCCTTGAGATCGGGACGTCGGGTCAGCAGTGTCGACGGGATGCCTGCGGGCAGTTTGTCGTCGTAATCGGCATTCAGAGTAAGATCCCCCCTTTCGATCACCTCTTTTGGGAATTCTCCCATAAGCACCGTAAGCGCGTTGCGTGCTGCCGCAACCCTGCGCTCGAGATCCGGCACCAGGGAAGCGGTGCTGGAGTATTCCACTTTCGCCTGCTGATAGACGGTCTCCGATGTCAGGCCGCCCTCGAAACGCAGTTTTGCCTGACGCAACGACTCTTCTCGGGTGATGAGCGTGTGGCGCACGATCCTCAGCTCGTTTTCCAATGCTATATAGTTGAAATATGCTGAAGCAGTCTCAGCAATAAGTATCATCCGCATCGCATGGTAGTCCTCTACCGAGGCGGCAAACCGTTGGCCCGCCGCTTTACGCGCATGTGACAACGATCCCATCAGGTTGATTTCCCAGTTGATGGGAAGTTTCAGGTCATATTCAGGATCATTTGTGGTTCCGGCGCCGTTATAGTTGTTGGTTTCGTGCGATGCGGCCGCCGTGGCTCCGACAGTGGGAAAAAGGTCGGCTTTCGCCACTCCGTAGAGATTTCTCATCCGCTCCACTTCCGCACCTGCCCTGAGCAGATCGCGGTTGTGGTCGAGAGTGGTACGTATGATTTTCGTGAGAATTGTATCGGTATAGAATTCCCACCATTTTATGTCGGCTATACATGTAGAGTCGCTGTCAGCACCCGGCATATATTGCGCCGGGATCTGAAGGTCCGGCTGGCTGAGTCCGCGGGTTCCGGAGCAAGCGCCGAGCATCAGCGCCGATCCGGCAGTAACCCCCATTGCCATCCGTATTATATATTTTCGGTTCATATCTAATCTTAATAAACTGTTAGATTTACGCTTTCCGCTTGCGGGAAGTGAGTTTGTTGACCACCACAAAGAAATATGGCACGAACACAATGCCGATGGTAATCGCCACGAGCATTCCGAAGAACACGCCGGTGCCTATGTCGCGGCGAGCGGCCGATCCGGGACCGGATGCGAACAGCAGCGGAAGAAGACCGAGCATGAACGCCAGCGATGTCATCACAATCGGGCGGAAACGCAGGCGGGCTGCATTGATGGCGGCAGTTTTCGGGTCCTCACCCTTGTCGGTGCCTTCCTTGGCGAATTCCACTATCAGAATCGCATTCTTTGCCACGAGACCCACGAGCATCACCAGACCGATCTGGAAATAGAGATTGTTTTCCAATCCGCATAGCCATATGCCGAGGTAGGCTCCGACTCCGGCTATCGGGAGCGAGAGGATCACTGCCAGAGGCACCGACCAGCTCTCATAGAGAGCGGCAAGGAAGAGAAACACGAAAAGAAATGCCAGGCCGAGCACCATCACCGTGTTGTTGCCCTCATGCTTCTGCTGATAAGAGAGGCCGCTCCATTCCACTCCTATGTTGGAAGGGAGATGTTCGCGTACTATCTTCTCAAGAGCATCCATCGCCTCGCCGGTACTGTGTCCCGGAGCTGCCTCGCCTGAGATTGTTGCGCTGTTGAACATGTTGAACCGTCCTATCGTGCCGGGCCCCGTAGTGTAGTGTGCTTTTCCGAGAGAAGTGACCGGGACCATTGTCTTGTCGGCACTTCTGACGAAGAAGAGATTGAGATTGTCGCGGTGCGTGCGGTAGGGAGCCTCAGCCTGGATATACACGCGGTATATCCTGTTGAAGAGGTTGAAGTCGTTGACATACATAGAGCCGGTGAAGGCTTTCATGGTAGAGAATATATCACTCACCGGAATGCCCTGCATCTTGGCCTGGTCACGGTCCACGTCGAAGTAGAGCTGCGGAATATCAGCCTGCATTGATGACGACAGATCGGCAATCGCGCTGCTCGTGGCAGCATAATGCTTCAAGGTGTCCACAGCGGCCTGAAGGTCGGCATAGGTAGCGTCGGAACGGGCTTCGAGCACCATCTCGAAACCGCCGGACGAACCGAGGCCCGGAATGATCGCCGGCGAGAACACATATACGTTTGCCTCCGGATACGAAGACAGTTCCTTCCTTACCCTTTCGCGGACATCGGCGATCTTTCCTTTTGACGAGCGCTCCTCCCAAGGCTTCAGTATCACAGTCAGTTGTGAATGCGCCTGGTTTGTGCCAACACGAGGCGATGAACCGGCGACATTGAGCACATATTCCACATCGGGATCGTCCATGAGAAAAGCCATGGCGCGGTCGGTCACCTCGCGCGTACGTTCTATGGTGGCACCCTCCGGAAGCTCAAGCTCCACTGTGAAGTAACCCTGGTCTTCCTGCGACATGAAACTCTGCGGCATGAATTCATTCATTATATAGATGAACACGAGAGCCAGGCCGAAAGCGGCGAGCATGCGACGCGGGTGATGGAAGGTGCGACGAATCCCGTTTGTATATACCGTATTGCCACGGTTGAGCCAATAATTGATGAGGCGGAATATCTTCGCTTTCTTCCTGCGGGTCTCAGGTTTGAGTATCTTTGCGCACATCACCGGCGACAGCGTTAGGGCCACAATGGTTGAGATCACCACCGACACGGCGATCGTCACCGTAAACTGCCGGTAAAGCTGGCCGGTGATGCCGGGCAGGAAACTTACCGGCACAAACACCGCACACAGCACAAGCGACATCGCAACCAGAGCGCTGCCCAGATTCTTCATTGCTTTTTCCGTGGCTTCCTTCGGCTGGAGATGCTCGCTGTTCATGATCCGGTCTACATTCTCCACCACCACGATGGCATCGTCGACCACAATGCCTATGGCGAGGATGAGGCCGAGAAGTGTCAGCATGTTGAGAGAGAATCCGAATATGAGCATCACCCCGAAAGTGCCAACAAGAGATATCGGCACCGCGATGACGGGAATGATCGTCGACCGCCAGTTCTGCAACGATAGGAATACAACGATGATCACCAGTATCAGGGCCTCGAAGAAAGTGCGGTAGACATGATGGATCGACTCCTTGATGTAAGTGGTCATGTCGAAAGGAATGCCATAGGAGATGCCTTCAGGAAAGTTTCTGGATATGTTCTCCATCTCTGCCTTCACGGCGGCTGCCACATCCATGGCGTTTGCACCGGGAAGCATGTTGATGTTGAGCACCGCTGCGTTTCCTCCGTTGATACCGCTTTCCGTGGAATAGCTCTGAGCTTCGAGCGATATCCGCGCCACGTCCTTGAGGCGTATCATCGATCCGTCGGAGGCCGCGCGCAACACTATCTCTTCAAATTCCGACACCGTCGACAGACGTCCTCTGGCAATTATAGGCATAGAGACATCCACCCCTTCAGACGGAGCCATGGCAAGAGTTCCGGCCGCTGATTCGCGGTTCTGCTCCTTGATTGCAGACTCGATGTCCTTTACCGTGAGTCCGAGATTAGCGAGTTTGTCGGGTTCCACCCATATCTGCATCGCATAGTAGCGTCCGCCGACATTGCTCACGCTTCCTACGCCCGGTATTCGGCGGATGGGGTCAAGGACGTTGAGGGTGGTATAGTTGCTGAGGTATACCTCATCGAATTTCGGATCGTCAGACTGCACAGTGACAGTCATGAGGCGGCTTGCAGTTTCCTTGGAAACCGATATACCGTTCTGCACCACTTCGGCAGGCAGTCTTGACTCCGCTTTCTTTATACGGTTCTGGATGTCGACAGCCGCAAGTTCCGGATCAGTATCGATATCGAATGTGACCAGCGCGGAGAATCCGCCTGAGTTGGAACTTGAAGAGCTCATGTAGATCATGCCCGGAGTGCCGTTGAGCTCCTGCTCGATGGGGGTAGCCACGGCCTGAGTGACCGTCAGCGCATCGGCACCGGGATATGAGGCGGTGATTTTCACCACAGGAGGCACGATCTGCGGATACTGGTCCACCGGCAGCATGACAAGGCCAATGGCTCCGATCACGAAAATCACTATGGATATCACTATCGAGAAGACCGGATGTTCGAGAAAAAAGTTTTTCTTCATATCAATCCTCCTTTCCGACGGCTGCAGGCTGCTTGCCGGCATCATTTCCTGATTCATTCTTCGTGTCACCGGCATCCTTCATCACGGGATCCACCTTCATCTTATTGGAGAGCTTATGATAGCCTTCAGTCACGATTCTTTCGCCGGCTGCCAGACCGCGCTCCACTATTGTGTTGTTGCCGACTTCCGGACCAGTCTCGATAAAACGCTTCTCCACCACACTGTCAGGACGCACTACGAAGATATATGCCCCGTTTTTCTCCAGCACCAGAGCTTTCGTAGGCACCTCCACCGCATTCTCGCGTACGTCGAGGAGCACCTTCACCTTGGTGTATTCGCCCGGCAGCAGACGGCGGTCGGGATTCGGCATCTCGGCGCGTACGGAGAATGTTCCGGTTTTTGGATCCACCTGCGGGTCAGCGAAGTCCACGATTCCCTGGTAGGGATATTCCGAGCCGTCGGCAAGAGTGATCGTCACGAATGAGTTGCGTTTCCGGCTTGACTCTCCACCGCCTAAATTCACGTTCCTGTCTTTAGAGCGAAGGTAGTCGAGAGATGTCATGGAGAAATCCACACGCACCGTATCGCTCTTGACAACGGTGGCGAGCAAAGACTTGCCGCCCGAAGGGCCTACGAGCGTACCTATGTCGGCAACCCTTTCTGATACGAATCCGGAGATCGGGGAAGTCACGCGAGTATAGCCCAGGGTAAGCTCCGCCTGTGTGAGGTCGGCCTTGCTCACAGTCACCTCGGCTGCGGAACTCTCATATGAAGCCACAGCGTTGTCGAGGTCAAGCTGCGACGCAGCATTCTGCTCATAGAGAGGCTTGATGCGAGTGAGGTCCTGCTTGGCCTTGCGTGCCTGTGCCTCCGCTTTGTTGAGCTGGGCGCGTGCTTTGTTGACATGGGCTTCATATAGGCGCGGGTCTATGATAAAGAGCGTCTGGCCCTTGTGCACATATCCGCCTTCCTTGAAACACATTTTCTCAAGATATCCTTCCACTCTGGCGTGTATTTCCACAAACTGCTGGGCGCGGATACGGCCTACATAGTCACCATAGATGTTCACATCCTGCGTCTTGACCACTTCTGTCTCGACACGTGGAAGACTCGGCACCACGGTCTTCGGCCGCAGCAGGAAATAGACAAGTGCAGCTACGATAAGTATCACCAGCGCGATCACGATCCATGCCCTTTTGCCGGGACGTGCCTTGGTGGGAATCTTGCTGCTGTATGATGAGGCTGCCTTGCGTACTCTTTCGATCATCGGAATTTTCATTGTCTTTAGTCGGTAGTTTAGTTGTTTGGTTTATAATTGGAATCTATTCTGTTTTTAACGTTGGAATATTGTCTGTGCTTCTTTTGTTGTTCATGAATTATTAATGCTTACTGACATAATACAAATGAAACGGCGAATCGGTTCACCGTTTCATTTGCAAAGATAATACAGATGCCAAGTCCTGACAAGAAGTGTCAATCTATCGCTACAGAATGTAAATAAACGGCGGGCTCCTGTTTTCCGCAGTCTTTTCGACGTGTTTTCATTCACTCGAAAACCTGACGAGATGTTAACGTAAAATAAGTTTCGCCAACTTATTTTCCAATGGGTACCTGCAGTTTAATCCTAAGGAATACGGTCGCCGAGCAGCAGTTCGTCGCCGGAAATATCGACCCGGAAGAAAGTCGGACGCCTGATATAACGGCCGTCGACTGATTTGTGACTGTGAAGCGAAAGAATATACTGTCCGTCGAAATCGCGGAATATCATTCCATGCCCGTAGTTCGGAGGAGTCAACGGCACGGGGTTCTGCAACCACGGACCTTTCAACGTACCACTCTCGGAATACGCCACCCCCATAGTGTAGTCGCTGTCGACCCAGGATGTCCATATCATCCCGAGTCGACCGGTACCGGTGCGGAAAAGCCAGGGGCCGTCGGTAACTTTGCTCGGACGCTCCACTCCATTCATGACCTCATGACTCCAAGGGGAATCCGACGCACGAAACAACATGAACGGAGAGTCTGACACACCGGAAAGATCCGGTTTGAGTTCTACCGCCTCCATCGTACCATTGTCATCAAGCAGCCATTCTCCACAGTATACCATATAAGGTCTGTTGTCGCTGTCTACCCAGAAAGTTCCGTCGAGTGTCGGACGGTCAGCAGGAAGATAGTCTTCCGTGCCCACCGGCAGATACGGACCATCCGGAGAATCTGCCACAAGCACATGCGATGCACGCCGGGGGATGTCTCCGTTGCTGTTTCTCAGGATAATTGTAGAGTTATTGGTAAAGGTGGCGAAATAATAATATTTGCCGTTATATTCATGCAGTTCGGCCGCCCATATGGCCGGAGTCGCTCCTGTCCAGGAGTCCGGATCCGGTTTGGCCACGTCAAAGGGTCCGTCCCAGAGACGCAGGTCCTTGCTTTTCCAGAGCTTGCCACCTGTGCCGGTCATGAAATATGTGAAGGTAGCTTTGTCGGCGAGCACACAAGGATCGCTCAATATGATGGAGTCGCGCGGCACATCATGTCTCACCGCCGGTGTTTTGGCAGAAATGCCTGAAGCAATTGCCAATGAAACGAAGGTTATCACTGTTTTTTTCATGTTGCAAATTTACAAAATAATCTTGTAAATCCATCCCATCAAAACCAGAAAAGCGCACTATTCAGGAAATGAACAGCGTCAGAGAAGAATTTCCACTATAGGGCCGGCGAGCACTGCCGTCAGAATACCGTTGATGATCAGTCCGAGCGTTGCGTAAGCGCCGTAGCGGTCGCCAAAGTCGCTGATGCGGTTAGTGCCCATCACATGAGCGGCCGTGCCCATGCTCAGGCTAAGCGACACTCCTCCCCTTACACGTCCCCACTGCATGGTCTTCAGGCCGGCCACCGAACCGAGCATACCCACGGCTACGACTATAGCCGAAGTCAATGCAGGAATGCCGTCGAGCTGACGGCTTATCTCGATTGCGATCGGCGTGGACACTGACTTGGGAGCAAGCGATCGTATTACTTCGGGCGAAGCTCCGAGCCACAGAGCTATCAGAACCACAGAGACAATTCCTATCAGCGAACCTACAAATTCAGTGATGAAGATGGTGGCAAACTGACTGCGGATATGTTTCAGTTCCTGATAAAGAGGAAGTGCCAGCGCCACTATGGCAGGCTTCAGCCAGAACTCGATGAGCGTGCCGCCTTTGTAGTAAGTTTCATATGGTGTGCCGGTCAACTTCAGCACCACTATTATCGCCGCTATAGTGATCAGCATGGGGTTGAGCAATGCAATTCCAGTCTTGCGGTAAGCGAAAGTAGCGCCCCAGAACAGGAGGAATGTAAGGGTAATCCAGGAAAGAGGCTGTGTGAGGAAATCATTTATCGACATGACGATGGCGTTTTATTGATGAATGAAGAAACTGGTGGAGGCGTCCGGTGACTATGAGCACTATGATGGTGCTCACCACAGTCGCAACCGTAATCGGCAACCATTGTGCTGCGATGAGGTCGAAATAAAGCATAAGCGCCACACCTGGCGGTATGAAGAAAAACGCCATGTTGTCGATAAGGAACCGGCAGACCGGTCTGATTGTCTCGGGATTCACCGTCCCCCTCTGAAGAAGTATGGTGAGAAGTACCATCCCTATTATGCTCCCCGGGAGGTTCAGACCCGGTATGAGAGCGATAAGTTCTCCGGCGAATAGGCATCCGAAGATAATGCCGAATTGTTTAGCCATTGTGTTTTTCGAAAATCAACAATCTAATTAACCTTTTATGAAACGGGATCAGGGAAGCATCCGCCTCCTTCACGCCAACGAGAATGCAAAATTACAAAAAAAATGCTACCGACAATCAATAATTCTAAAAAAACACTCAGACACATCATTGTTTCGCGACTTCTTAACCATAAAAAGTCGGCTGACTCACGTCGGCCGACTTTCCAAAATAAAACACACAAATCCACTTACTGCGACTCCCCGACAAGCAGGAAATTGCAATTAAAGATACAAGGTTTGGACTGAAGAGTCATGTCTTCTCCAGACTATTCATAGCGTATGGCTTCAATCGGGTCGAGCGAGGCCGCTTTCTTGGCGGGATACCATCCGAAGAAAACACCGGTCACGGTGCAGACAGCAAAGGAAAGCACTACCGAGTACATCTGGATATACACAGGCCAGTGTGCAATAACTGTGACGAGCCAAGATGAAAGGAAACCGATCAGAATGCCAATCAACCCGCCGGTGACACTTATGATCACAGCCTCGATCAGGAACTGCGACAGGATATCCATTCCTCTGGCTCCTATCGACATGCGCAACCCTATCTCCCGGGTGCGTTCCGTCACCGAGACAAACATGATGTTCATGATGCCGATGCCGCCGACCAGCAGGGATATACCCGCGATACATGCGAGAAGCACGGTCATCATGTCGGACGTGGAGTTCATCATCTCGCTGAGTTCCTGCTGCGAACGTATCTCGAAGTCATCGTCATCGCCTTCCTTGAGCTTGTGTCTGTCGCGAAGCACTTCCGTGATATTGTCTATCACCATCTCAGTCTGTCCTTCATCGACTGCGCTCGCGAAAAGCCCCTGGATATAGTCGATGGCAAGTATACGCTTCATTACAGAGGTATAGGGAGCGAGCACCACATCATCCTGATCCATGCCCATGGAGTTGGTGCCTTTTGACTCGAGCACTCCGATCACAGTCATGGGAATCTTACCGAAACGAATCACTTTCCCCACCGGATCCTCGCCTCCCGGAAACAAATTGTCGACCACAGTCTTGCCGAGCACACACACCTTTGCGGCCGACTTTATGTCATGGTCGGTAAACATCGCGCCCTCCTTCACCTTGAGCTTGCGTATGTCGAGATAGTCGGGCGTGATGCCATATATCGTCGATGGATAGTTGTTGTTGCCGTTGACGAGCTGTCCGCCCGAATTGACCGACGGGGAGATGGCCGCCACGCCGGGGAGCTGCTGCAGGGCCTCGTAGTCGGCGACCTCGAGTGTCTGCATGTCGTCGGCGCTCTGGCGCACGCCGCCACGCTGCATGTTGCCGGGATGAATCATTATCATGTTGGAGCCCATCTCGGATATCTGCTCCTTGATGCTGTTTTTCGAGCCCTGGCCTATGGCGAGCATGGTGATCACCGACGCCACGCCGATAATGATGCCGAGCATGGTCAGAAAGCATCTCAGCTTGTTGTTGTTGAGTGCCTTCAAAGCTATTTTTATAAGATTGGCAAAATTCATCAGTCATTGTCTTTAGGGAGGTCCTCGAGTGCCTTACGCGCCGACCTCGGGTTATGGTTGTATGTGTCGCCGACCACTTTCCCGTCGCGCAACACGATGTTGCGCGACGAATAGTCGGAGAGTTCGGGATTGTGGGTCACGAAAATGATGGTGCTTCCCCTGGCATGCAGCTCCTGAAACAGTGTCAGGATGCTGAACGATGTGCGGGTGTCGAGGTTTCCTGTGGCCTCATCGGCAAGGATGATCACCGGGTCGTTGACCAGCGCCCGGGCTATGGCCACACGCTGCTGCTGTCCGCCCGACATCTGGTTGCTCTTGTGATAGAGTCTTTCCTTGAGTCCGACCGCCTCCAGAGCCTTGATCGCTCTTTCGCGCCGCTCCCTGGAATTGACCGAGCTGTTGTAGAGCAACGGGAGCTCCACATTCTCTATAGCTGTCGTTTTGGGAAGAAGATTATAGTTCTGGAATACAAAACCGATTTTCCTGTTGCGGGTCTCGGCCCGCTGGTTTTTACTCATGGATTGCACCGACACTCCGTCGAGTTCATAGCTGCCGGAGGTGGGAGTGTCGAGGCAACCGAGAAGATTCAGTAAAGTAGACTTGCCGGAACCGGAAGTGCCCATGATTGTCACGAACTCACCCTCGCGGATAGAAAACGAGACTCCCCGCAGCGCCTTCACCTTCTCACCTCCGACGATAAACTCACGCCTGAGATCCTCCACCCGTATTATTTTTTTCTTTTCACTCATTTCCTTTGCCTTTATTTCTTTTTGCGGCCCGGGGGCTGGGGTGCGAAGGGACTCTGTTTGTCCTGTCCGGCATCATTACCGCCTTTTCCAGCCTCTTCGTATCCCACGGCCACGATATCGTTTTCCTTCAGGCCGGACAGCACCACTGTCTTTATACCGTTGGAAGTGCCGGTCCTGACGACCTTATTGACAAGAGAATTGCCTTCGACCACCCAGACGGAACGCTCGTCGGCCGCCAGCGAGGAATTGTCGACCTCTTTGCCGGGTTGCGGAAGATTGGCATCCTCAATATTCACATCAGGCCGGAACGTGAACGCGTTGGCAGGAAGCAGCAGGGAATTCTTCTCGCATAGAGTATAGATAGTGAGGTTGGCTGTGAGCCCCGGAATTAGTTTATGATCGGGATTGGAAGTGCCGACAATCACCTCGTAAGTGACGACATTGCTCTCCGTGGTCGGCGACAGGCGTACCTGCGTCACCGTACCGTTGAACAGTTCATCGGGATAAGCGTCGACAGAGAAAGTGACATTCTGCCCCACTTTCACCTGACCGATGTCGGCCTCATCGACATTGCCGACTATCTGCATGTTGTCCAGATCGGCGATAGTATATAGATTCGCGACGTTCATGCTGGAGACAACCGTCTGGCCCACCTCCACTTCACGCGATATAACGATACCGTCGATGGGCGAATATATTTCCGCATAGTTAAGGTTCTTGGCGGCGCGTACCCGGTCGGCCACTGCCTTGTCGTAAGCAGCCTTTGACACTTCGTAGTCTTTCTGCGATGTCTGGAATTCGAGGTCGCTTATTAGCTGCTTGTCATGAAGCTGTTTGTCACGAAGATAGTTGGCCCGGTTGTAATCATAAGTGTACTTTGCCGAAGCCACGCTGGCCTCCGCGCTCTTGTAGTCGCTCTCAAGCACTGTCTTTTCTATCTCGGCGATCAACTCACCTTTGCTGACTATTGAATTGAAATCGGCATAGAGCTTGTCGATGATTCCGGTGACCTGAGTGCCCACGTCGACCTGAGTGACAGACTCGACGGTGCCGGTGGCGGTGACGGTCTCTGTGAGTTCGCCCATCCCTACCCTGACAGTCTCCAGACTGACTTTGTTTTCTTTGGTGCATGCGCCGAGGATGAAGACAGTAGCCAGGGCGTATGCGGCTGATGAATATTTCATATTGATTTGAATATGGTTAGACGGTTACTTCAGCTGTGCGGTAGTAGCGGATCATCTTCTGGCCGAGGAGAGCCATATATTTTGACTGAAGGAGCGACTGACGCGCCTGGACAAGATTATTGTGTGCTGTCATGAGTTCTATGGTATTGACAAGGCCGAGTTTGAACTGCTCGTTGGTCAGTTCATTGCTTGTCCGGGCTGACTCCACCTGCTGCTCGGCAGCCAGATATCGGCTTTGGGCCGATCGCGTGTCGATATACCAGTTCTCCACTGCCTGAGCGAGCTCGGTGAGACGCTGTTCGGAATCAAGCTGAGTGTTCAATTGCTGTATCTTGGCCTGCGCCACTGCCGTGCGCACTTTCTTATTGTCAAGAATCGGCACAGACAGCGTGAGTCCGATGTTCTCGTTGATCGCTTGCTTGAGCTGAGTGCCGAATGCTCCTCCCGGAGCATAACAGGCTGTTCCGATGCCGGCATTGAGCGCGATGTGCGGCTTGCCAGCTGCTTTTGCGATATCGACATCAAGGTCAGAGGCATCCTCATCAAGTCTGAGGGCTTTCAGCTTTGTGTCGGTCTGCACAGCGAGAGCATAGCTTTCCTCGATTGAAGGCAGCGCCTTCATCACGGTCTCTGCCGTGATGTCAGGTTGCACGAGGTCCACGTCAGCGTCAATGCCGAGTTCAAGGATTTTCTTAAGCTCCATACGGCGGGTTTCGAAAGTGCCCTGCGCATTTACAAGATTGTACATATCCTGCTCATGCTGGGCCTTTATCTGGGCGTAATCCACTTTCGATGCCCTCCCGGCTTCCATCAGCTGGCGCATTCGTTCTTCCTGAGCCTTGCTGAGTTTCTCCGCCTCCTCATAGATAGCGATCGCCTCGCGGGCGTACAGGATGTTGACATAGACCTGAAGAAGATCGGTCTCTATCGTACGGAACTGATCTTCGGTGTCGATCCTCGATTTTTCTGTGTTGAGTCTGTTGCGCTCTATGCTCTTCTCCCGCTGGCCGCCGTTCCAGACAGTCCAGCCTGCGTTGAGGCCGAGCTGTCCGCTATAGACGTTCTTGTTGCCGCTGCCCCAGGGCGTGTTGGTGTATCCATGGGTTGTGGAGAAGTCGAGGGTCGGCTGCCACTGTGCCTTGGCTTCATCAAGCGCCCGGTCGGCTGACTGCTCTGAAAGCCGTAGTTTCTGAAGAGTGATGTTGTGGCTCCGGGCATATTCAACGCAGTCGGCATAGGTCCACATCTCTGCAGATGCGGTCAACGACCCGGATGCGATAGCCGTCGCCAGAGCCAGATAGATGGATTTCTTATTCATTCTGGAAGATTTTTGTTGCGACTGCAAAATAAACGTTTATCTGCTGCAGTGGCAAGAAAAATCAACGAACGGGACTATTTATCCAATGAACCGGCGGAGTTCGATTCCTGAGCGGGATATGGCAGGGTTATTTCTTAGAACCGATGGAATGAGAGGCGAGATAAGCCTGGAATTCGGATCTGTAGCTTTCACCTACGGGAATATAAGTGTCTGAGTCCATCACAATACGCCCTCTGGAGATGCTCAGCGCACAGTCCATGTTGACGATATAGGAACGGTGCACCTGTATGAAATTGGAGGAAAGACGGCCCTTGATGTTATTGAAGGAGCTCAGTGTCATGACAGGAGCGTCAGAATCGACAGTAAAGATCTGGAGATACTCTCCATACCCTTTTATGTAGCGTATGTCGGAAAGATTGACCCGAATGAACCGATAGTCCACTTTCACGAAAAGAGATTGCGATGGTTCCGGGGCCGGAGACTGCGGTTCCTGTGAAGTGCGCGATGCCATGCGCATGTCATGTCGGTCGAGCACTTTGTTGGCGGCCCGCTGAAAATCGGCGAAACCATATGGCTTCAGAAGATAATCCACCGCCGAATAGCGGTAGCTGTCGACTGCATAGTCGGCATATGCCGTGATGAAGACTATGAGCGGTGTCTCCGTCAGAGAGCCAACAAACTCCAGCCCGTTCATATCGGGCATGTTGATATCTGTGAATATGACGTCCACCTTCTGGGAGCGAAGCGCTTCAGAAGCCTCGATGCCGTTGCGGCATACAGCCACAAGGTCAAGAAACGGCACTTTCATCACATAGTTGCGCAGTTTCTCAAGCGCTATGGGCTCATCATCAATTATCAATGTCTTCAATCTCATAGTGTGGAAGGATTAAGCGGATTGCATATTCGCCATAGTCATTTCTTGTCTCAAGTGAATAGGAGTCGCCATATATTATGTCAAGTCGCCTGCGGACATTCTCCAGACCTATGCCTTTCTCCGACTCCGCACCTGCCGCATCATGCACGCTGTTGCGGCAGCGGAAGTCAACTTTCCCGGCCGAGACAGCGAGGTATATCCCGACATAGGAGCGGTCGGCATAACTGATGCCGTGCTTGAAGGCGTTCTCTATGAAAACAAGGAAAATAAGAGGGGGCACCGCGATGCCGGATGACTCGCGTATGTCCGGAAGGTCGGCCGAGATTCCTACCACATCTTCCGGATACCGTACACGCATCGTCGAGAGGTAATCGCGCATGAAGTCCACTTCCGAGGAGAGACTTATGGCGGCACGCGAACTGTCGTAGAGCATGTAGCGCATGAGCCGCGACATATTTATGACCATATCCTGGGCCTTTTCCGGGTTGATCTCGATAAGTCCATGGATATTGTTGAGCATGTTCAGGTAGAAATGCGGATTGATCTGCGCCTTAAGATAGTTCAGTTGATTCTGCGCATTCTCCTTCATGAGCCGTTCCCGGGCCAGACGATCGGTGAGATTCTGGAATATCATGGATATAGCTACATTCACGCCTACGATCAGAAGATCGTAGATCAGATCCAGAAACAACGGCAACGGCAGGAGCGGAGTAGGGCCCGGATGCCGCGGACCCACGTGCACACCACCGTCAAGACGTGTGTACCCGACAAACTGCGCGCCCTGCACGAGCCAGATTGACAGCACCGCTGCGGCGGCCGAGAGAAAATAGGCCGAATAACGCCCCTTCTTCAGAAATCTCGGTATCAACAGATAATTGTTGACCACAAAGAGTAGCAGAAGCGGAAGAATGCTGTAAAGTATGTGGCCTACCGCATGCAGGTCGAGCAGCGGCTGTTCGGTATAGCTCCGCACCCTCATATTGTCGAGGATGAACAGTGTCAGGGCAAGAAGCCAGAGCGAGGCGTAGATAATGGATTCGAGGGGACGCTTCACGGATATCTTATTTTTCAGTTGCCATTTGCAGATGGTCCATCATTTCGCCGGCAAACGGCGTCTCTCCTACCGGCCGGAATCCGACGGAGTCGTATAGACTTCTTGCTTTCACGTTATGCTTGTCGCAAAGCAATCCGAGTCGTTTCCCTGTTTCCGCAGCCCGTTCGGCCATGGCCGAGATCAAGGCATGTGCCACTCCCCTTCCGCGATACAGCGGGAACACCGCAAGACTGTCGAGATAGTATTCACCCGGCTCGCACTCGTCCGCTACCTGACCTTCCATATCCCTGCCGAGAACCTCACGGGCCTCTTCAAAAAAAGCCTTCCGCAGATCATTCAGACGCGCCCCATCATAAGCGACTACAAATCCCATTGGCTTGCCGTCGTCGTCAACAGCCTTGAGTGTGTTGAGATATGAATATTGTGAATCCTCGCGGGCTGCAAGGTTGGAAAAGAGACGGCGCACGTCACTGATGCTCCGGTCGGAAGCGAAATTCACAGCGACATCCTCGCCGATAGCTGTCACCACCACTTCCCCGATAAGGAGCGCGTCTTCTTTGACCGCAGATACTATTTTCATATTGATTCTGATTTATGTTCTGGATTTCTGTTCAGGATATGGATCGAGACAAGCGATTCCGGCAAATACTGACTGACCACAGCCAATGATGACCCGGACATCTCCTGCCCTCATTAATTCATAACAAATCGAAACCATATTTTATTATATCAGCGAACAATCACAGTGAGAAAATTGTTGTAAAGGATTATATGGAAATAATATCAACAGCGGATTACGAATCCCCGTGCGGTGTTCTCACTCTGGGTGCCTGCGGGGGAAGACTTTGCATGTGTGCATGGGCCGCATCTGAACGCTACGGTAAGATCCTCGGTCGCCTCCGGAATGAATTCGGGACCCGTGCGGCAAATGAAGATACCGGTATTCTGAGTCAGGCGATTACGCAGCTTGACGAATATTTTGCCGGAGAAAGACGTGAGTTCGACATCGGACTTCTTCTCACAGGCACAGGATTTCAGAGGGTAGTATGGAAAAACCTTGCTGAAGTCCCGTACGGGGCGACCATGTCGTATAAGGAGCTTGCGGGAAGAATCGGCAGGCCGGAAGCGGTGAGGGCGGTGGCTAACGCCAACGCGGCGAATCCGATATCCATCTTCGTGCCATGCCACAGGATCGTAGGAAGCGATGGCACACTTACGGGATATGCAGGGGGCCTTGCAGCCAAAGAGTGGCTACTCTCTCATGAACTGTGCTGCGCTGGCGATGCTTTTTGATTTCAATTGGGTGTCATTCAGACATACGACTTGACAAACAAGGTTAGCAAATATGAAACCTAAAGGTATTTATGGGTGGCCTACGCTGCTCCTTCTCACTTTGGCCGGATTTACGTTCAACACATCCGAACTCATGCCGATCGGTCTGCTCACGGACATTGCCACGAGCCTCGGAGTGTCCGAGGCTCATGCAGGTATGCTTATCACTGTCTATGCATGGGTCGTAGCGCTCCTGTCGCTGCCTCTCACACTATATTTCGCCAACTCCGACTTCCGCCGGCTGATGCTCGCCATAGTCGGGATATTCATCGTGAGCCATGTCGGCTCCACATTTTCGGTAGGCTACCGGACTCTGCTCATATCGCGGATAGGAGTGGCTTGTGCCCATTCGATATTCTGGTCGATCGCACCCGGCATGGCAGTATCTGTAGCCGAAGGGAAAGTGAGCCGGGCCACAGCCCTGAGCGTTATGGTGGCCGGTGGCGGAATCGCACTTGTGGCCGGTCTTCCGCTCGGACGCGTGCTGGGTCTCGCCGCCGGATGGAGAATGACATTCGCGGCATTGGGTGCGCTCGCCATGATTGTCTTCATCGGCCTTTACCTGACCCTTCCTCCGCTTCCGCAGAAAGACGGGAATGACTCACGCAGGAGCATTCTCGGACATATAGTGCACTGCAGACCGCTGCTCATGATCTATCTGATCACTGCCGTGATAGTGACAGGGCACTACACAGGCTACAGCTACGTGGAACCCTTCATGGACCAGGTGACGCACATGCAACCGGAAGCCATCACTCTTACATTGTGCCTCTTCGGAGTGGCCGGGCTTGCAGGCAGCCTGCTCATGGCGCGGTGGTTTTCCCGATATCCTCGGCAGATAATCACAATCTCGTGTTTCGCTCTGCCCGCTTCGCTTCTGCTTATGCTCCCGCTATCCTGGATCAACGCCTGGGCATTGGCTATGCTCTGCATATTCTGGGGGCTTGCGATCACTGTCTACAACATAGCCTTCCAGAACGAGATCATATTATTCTCACCAAATCATTCAGCCGTGGCGATGAGCATATATTCAGGAATATTCAATCTCGGAATCGGGATGGGGGCGTTTGCCGGAGGTGCCGTATGCGAGAATTCAGCCGTAGATTACATCGGCATTGTCGGAGGCGTCATAGCGCTGTGTGCCGCTGTCTATGCCCTCTTCCGTTTCATTCCGCTCGTCAAGAGATAGATGGGGTTTGCTGTTCTGCATCACTATTGTCGGCATTCCTTTCGGAGTGCAGCGTTTCAAATTGATGAAACTTGCGCTGCTTCCTTTCGGACGGTCGGTAGACTGAATCCCGTTCAATCGAACGTGTCAGGTCATATGGCCGCCTCTGATTTGTCAAGCAGATGATGCATGATGGCGAGGTCGCTTCTCACCTCACCCTGAAGAAGATACTTGTCTTTCTCGGACTCAAGTTTCCTCAGGATCTCCCCTGCTTTCCCGATATCGCTGTCGAGATAAAGGGAGATGGCGAAAAGTATACGCTGTTTGCCCGACATCACTTTGGAGTAAGTCTGTATGTATTTGCGCACTTTCGGTTCGAGCACGCGCTCCGCAAGTGCCTTATCACCCGTTGCCATCGCACAGAAAGCAAGCTCACCTGCTATCTCGAAATTATAAAGTTGCATTATCTCATTGCGATGGCCGTACATCTCCTCAAATTCCGATCTCGCCTTGTCAAACTCCATCCGGTCTACAAGGAGGGATGCATGAGCCAACGGTAACGACACTTCAAGAGGGTTCTTCCAGTCGGCCACTTCCTCCATCCGGAACAATTCAGAAGGCATTTCCACCGGGCGAAGGCCTTGCTGTATCAACGCATTGGCACGAAGCTGCATGATAATCGACTTTTTCGACTTCAAGTCTTTATGCATGTGCAGGAGATTGTATCCGTCGTTTCCCAAGCCATTGAGCTTCATCGGTATTCCATTACTCAGAATCATCAGAAGATCGATCATGAGGAAAACCGCTGTAAACTCTATGACAAAAGGATTCTCACTGATAAGCAAGATCGGGATGCCGAGGATAAGGACCATGATATTTGCCAGCACTCCCCCGGCGTTGTACCATGCAGACGGAATGTCCTCGAGAGGCTTGTCGGGAGGCAGGAGCAGACACTGGCCACCCGTGCCGGCTACTCCGAACGACTTTATCTTCATCTTGCCGTCCATTCTAATGAATGTAAGGTTGAATATCCTGAACGACACGAACTTATAGCCGGTTGCCAGTCCGGCTACGAGATGACCGGCCTCATGCACGGAAACGAGCACCACAAAGCCTGTGATTATTGCCAGGATAGCTGTGAAGAAGACAAGCATTCCCTCTCCAGCCGCCATCGAGGATATCTTGTCGGTCGAGACATCAAATGAATTTCCGGAAATAAGCGAGCCTATTCCGGTGCCTATGAAATATCCGGCAACGCCTCCTATGACGAGCCAAACCAGTATTTTAAGCAGTTGCTTTGCAGTTTCCATTCTTATGCGGTTTATCAGGGTTTAAAAGAGTCAGGATATTCAGTAGCCTTGGGAGCCATCCTTTATTAGGAAACGTGCGCAATGCGTCTGTTATTATTGAGGAATACGGATTCTGATGTCAAAATCGGTGTTTTTGTGTTCCATTTGTCTTATTCAGCCTGCATTATTTTCCAATGTGAATGATTTTGTGTAAATTTGCCGAATATTTAGTGTTATAAACTTAATTTTCCGTATGAATTTCAAACTGAAAAATGCCGCTTTTGCGTTTCTTACAGCGTGCGTGGCATTCTCGCTGACATCATGCAGCGATGACGATGACGACAAGAAAGGAAACGACGTCCGTGGCAAGGACATGTGGGGCGAAGTGCTCCGTGGAGACAATATGCAGCTCCAGTATTTCCCCGATCATTTCGCATTCTATTGGGAATACACTTTTGACCGTGCGGCAAATCCCGACCTCGGTCTCGTGATCGAGGGTGAGTTTCCCGACGCACGCTTCCTGAGCTACAACGTATACGACGACGATGAGCAGACCAGCTATTGCGACAAGGGTTTCAGCCTCATGGATGTGGATATCAAGGCCTCTGCCGGATATGAGAATCCATTCGTGACCGCCTCCGGCGCAAAGAATCAGAAATATGAGATCTACGTCCTCCCTACCGATGCGGCTGCATCGGTGTCGGCAGGAAAAGACAATATAATATGGTTTGACTCCGACGTGAAGAAAGTCTGCACCATCCTCCGCTACTATATCCCGCAGGTCGACATAAAAGGCGGAGTAGGGATGCCTACAGTCAAGGCTGTCAACGTGAAGACAGGCGAATTCTCCGATGCCCCCGAACGCATCCTCAGCGGACTCCGAGGACAGATGTCGTTGCCCGGCGGAGCATTCAATCCCAGCGACAACCTCCTGTTCTTCCGCGCTCCGTTCTCATACGCCTACCCCAACGGTCCTGCCGAATACTGCTACACCCGCAACGCTCTCGACACAGACCAGGTGATGGTGTTCAACTTCAAGGCTCCCTCATATCCCGAATCGCCCGCTGATTTCGACAGCGTCGACATGCGTTATTGGTCAGTATGCGTAGGCAACAGCGAGACCTATACTCCGCTCGCCATCTCCGACTATCAGACAAAGATAGACGCTGACGGATTCGCCAACTATATCCTCGCCGACAAGAACTCCGCCAAATATGCGGAAGTGAAGAAACTTGCCGAAGCCAACGGCTACAATATTCTGGAATGGGACGGCCAAGCCTGGGGCAAAGGCGTGATGGTGCTCTACCGCAACATGGTGTTTGCCGATGACTACGAACACTCGCTCCGCAAGATAACTCCCGTCGACGGCACAGTATCCACTCAGGAGATCATGGCAAATCTGCCCAAATATCTCTGCGTGGCCGCCCTCGGCCAGTGGGGCGCTACCGGCACCAAGGTCACTACCGACCAGTTTATCGCTGCAGGCGGCAAGTTCAATCTCCGCAAACCCCAGCAGTAATCCCCATGCGACTCAAACCTTACGTTATAGCCTGTGGCGTGCTCTTTGCCGCCACAGGCTGTATCAAAGATATTGAGCCCAATATCGAGGCCGATATCCTTGGCGTCACCACTGACAACGAGTGCGTGCTCAACATAGTGGAACATTGGGGTTCGATCGATGTATATGGCTCTCCCGATCTTGATCCGTCTGACCTCTCGCTTCACTTCACTCTCTCCGAAGGAGCTTCCATCTCTCCCGATCCCGCCACGGTCACCGACTATTCCGCTCCCCGGAAATATGAAGTCACTTCTGAAGACGGCGAATGGGTGAGGCAATATATCGTGGCTGTCACACTCAACGAGATTCCTACTTCATTCGGTTTCGAACACTGGATGCAACCCGAACGGATGCGCTACCGGATGCCCTATGAGCAGCTCGGACGCGAGGAAGGAGAGTCGGATCTATATATCTGGGCAAGCGGCAACGAAGCTTACAATTTCCTCACCAATAAAAACGACAACTACACCGCATTCCCCACTCAGCCCACCGAGGAGGCACACAGCGGCAGGTTTGCCGCAAAACTGCTGACACGCACCACTCCCGAGCTATCAAAACCGATCGCGTCCGGGAGTCTTTATATCGGACAGTTTGACGCCTCCAAATTCGAACCCCGCGAGTCCACTCAGTTTGGACTGCCTTTCAGGAAGAAACCTCAGCGGCTCACAGGATGGTGCAAGTATCGCTCGGGAGGCAACAAGTATATTTCCGGCACGCCCGATGAATACCGCATACGTGCCGTACTGTACCTGACCGACAGCAAGACCAGATATCTCGACGGATTCACCATCAAGGACAGTCCCAATATCGTGGCGTCGGCCGAAATCACCGGAGGCGACACCCCCGGCGAGGGATATGTAAGATTCGATCTTCCTTTTGAATACAGGGCGCAGATCGATCCCGAGAAACTTCACGCAGGAGCCTACAACCTTGCTGTCATGTTCTCATCGAGCTGCGACGGCGACGTCTACGACGGCGCGCCGGGCAGTACGCTTCTCATAGATGAGGTTGATATAATTTGCGAATGATCATGAGATTGAACACTATCAAACATCTTTTGCCCGTCATTCTGGCGTTGGTAACGGCCACGGCCTCCGGCAAAGGTTTCGATTGGTCGGCCGGAGTAGGCTACAACATAGGGGCTACCACCCCTCTCGGTCTGCCGGCCTCAATAAGGTCGATCGGAGGCTACAGCCCCGGTGCGAATATATCGGCAGGAGTGAATGCGACCTATATGCTCGCACCCTCTTTCGGAATCGGCATAGGCGTATCGGCTGACAATCTGAATATGAACGCCGAGATTTCCACACGCAACTATCACCTCACGATGAATATTGTGGATGGAGAAGAGACAGGCACCCGCACGGGATACTACACCGGCAAAATCCGCAACAAGACACGCCTTACGTATCTGACCGTTCCGGTCTACGCGGTTTACCGGCCCGACAGCAAGTGGGAGATAGATCTCGGACCATACGTGGCTTTCGCGCTCCACCGCTCTTTCAAGGGGGAAGTGAGCGAAGGCAAGATGCGTGAGGATCCCTACCACCCTGTCATCTCCATCAACAGGGCTGAATATGACTATTCTTCAGATCTGCGGAATGTAGACGCCGGCATCATGGCAGCAGCCTCACGCAAGATATGGCGCGGTCTGGCGGTGAAAGCCGCGATGCGGTGGGGACTCACAAGCGTTCTGAATCCCTCCACCAGGAAGATAGACTTAAACACATACAACGTCTATCTCAACATAGGCGCTTCCTACTCTTTCTGATTCAAAAGAGCGTCAGACTACCACGTCTACTGATACTTAAAGAGCAACCCAGCAATCGGGTTGCTCTTTTCTTTTCAGGCCATAGAATGCGGTTTCACCCACCGCTTCCAGCTGATCGAATGACCGAAATCCGCAATTCACTGCCTTTCATGCAACATATTCGGTTGCCATTTTGTTAATTATATATACTGCAGATCCCGGCCGACGGGATCTTCTACCCCATTTCATATAATTATAGAAACACAAACAAAACATACTATGATGAATTTCAAACCTAAGGCGTGGTTGCTTCCGCAACCGGTCTTGATACTGGGCACATACGATGCCGACGGCACACCAAATGCGATGAATGCCGCATGGGCCGGCCAATGGGATATGAACGAGATCATGATCTCGCTTGGCAGCCATGCCACCACTGACAATCTTAACCGTTGTCCGGATTTCACAGTTGCCTTCGCCACTGCCGACACTGTGGTGGAGGCCGACTATGTCGGAATTGTAAGCGGAAGGAAACAGCATGACAAGATAGCCAAGACAGGATGGAAGGCCGAAACCGCAGAGAATGTCAATGCTCCGGTGTTCGACTGCTTTCCTATGACCCTGGAGTGCAGGATAAAGGAGAAACTGTATGAATCTGAGTCAGGATTCTACATGATTGCCGAGATTGTCAACATCGTCTGCGACGAGGCTTTCATAGCTGCCGACGGCAAACCAGATATGGAGAAAATGAGACTCATCACTTTCGATCCTATCCACAATGGCTATCTGGCACTTGGCCAGCGAGTTGGAAACGCCTTTCACGACGGCAGAGAAATTTGAGGCCTTTTGAATATGCAAAGGAAAATGCGTCGGTTCAAACAGCGTCTCAGTACTGAAGAATCGCAAGAAATTTTGTCCAGCTGCACAAACGGTATCCTTTCGCTTGTCGATGCCGACGGCGCGCCATACGGCGTGCCTATAAGCTACGTCTACGATGGAGCAGACCGCCTATATATTCACAGTGCGGTGTGCGGCCACAAGATTGACTGCATCGAAGCGGAGTCGCGCTGCTCATTTTGCGTGGTGGAACGTGATGATATCGTTCCGGAAGAGTTCACCACCTACTTCCGCAGCGTTATTGTGACCGGGAAAATCAAGATTGCGGCAGATCCCGAAGAAATACGCGCAGGCCTTACCATGCTATGCGACAAGTACTGCCCGGGCCTGGATCCGACAGATGAGATCGACAAATTATTCAGAGTCGTCAAGGTGCTGCGTCTGGAGATAGACAGCATATCGGGAAAAGAATCGATAGAACTCACCATGCGTAGTAAAAAATAAAACAAAATGCGACAGATAATACAACATTTTACCGACGATGACCTGTATAAGTTCACGATGTGCTGTGCGGTTATAGAATGTTTTCCCCGCACTCAGGTCAAATATCAGTTCAATGACCGCGACAACACGGTTTATCCACCCGGATTTGCCGACCTCGTCATGGAGCAGATTGCCATGCTGGAAAATCTCAGGATTACCGATGAGGAAATAGCTTTCATGCGCAGAAAATGCAACTATATTCCTGCTTGGTTCATGAGTTTCCTGCGTGGATTCCGTTATGACCGCCACTGGGTGAATGTGTGGCAGGACGGAGAAGGCCATCTTCACATAGAATTCGAAGGGTGCTGGAGCAACACGATACTGCTTGAAGTAAAAGTGCTTGCCATCGTATCCGAACTGTATTATATCACTACCGGCGAACACCGGAAATTTGACTATACACAGTATTACAACCGCACTTACGACAAGGCACGGCGTCTGATTGACGCGGGATGCGTGTTCAGCGATTTCGGCACCAGCCGCCGGGCCTCGTTTGAAGCTCAGGACACTGCAGTACGCGCCATGGCTGAATGTCAGAAAAAAAGACCGGGGCCCGGACGCTTCACCGGCACAAGCAACGTGTATCTGGCGATGAAATACGATCTGACCCCGATCGGCACTATGGCGCATGAGTTTGTGTGCGCCATAGCCGGCATGTATGGCCCGCTCATGGCAAACCACATAGCAATGACAAAGTGGTCGCACACATACCGCGGCGCATTGGGAACATTCCTTTACGACACCTACGGCTGGCAGATATTCAGCCTGAACTTCTCGACCGACTATGCCAATATGTTCAAAGGTCTGAGAGTTGACAGCGGCGACAACCGCGAGCAGCTTGACCTTATCATCGAGAAATACCGTTCGCTCAACATCGACCCGCGTACGAAGCAGATTGTGTTCAGCAACGGTCTGAATGTAGACCGGGCGATCGACATTCAGAAATACGCCGCCGACAAATGTCTCCCATCATATGGCATCGGGACACATTTCACAAATGACTTCGAAGGAGTGAAGCCCCGCAATATCGTGATCAAACTCACTGCGGTCAAAATCACTGAATCATGGCCCTTCTATTCGCAGACCTGCAAACTGAGCGAAGACCGTGGCAAATACTCAGGCGACAAGGCGACTGTAGACCGTTTTCTGGAAACACTGCATCTGACTTCTCGTCAGCAATGACCGGCACTCCCCTATGATCCGTTTTCATCCGGCTGCATGGCCTCAAATAACGCGATCAGCTATTTGATGTTATATAAAAAATCATTAACT
>JAAGKN010000653.1_pt1 | contig 50764 bp, 38 predicted proteins | sample 6206371 | NCBI WGS metagenome assembly JAAGKN01 (sample SAMN11533720, study PRJNA540317) | gut metagenome | isolation source: fecal pellets from male and female animal of same cohort | host: Peromyscus leucopus | place: USA:CA | collected 2017 | reverse complement strand
CGCAACGGTAACCCCGTTTACATCCACAGCGAACAGGCTGCGGCTCCCCGCATCGCCGGTAACTCCGGTTACATCAAGGCCGGTTCCACCGAGGAGACGGGTGACGTATCCCTCGAGCTGCGCCGCAGCATCGCTTCGGGCATCGAGGACGCCATCGTAGTCGACGGCAACGCATCGGTTGACGTCTACACGCTCTCCGGCGTACAGGTGCGCAAGGCTGTCAAGGCCGCTGCCGCTGTCAATGGTCTGCCCGCAGGCCTCTACATCGTAGGCGGTAAGAAAGTGCTCGTGAAGTAATTTCTCAATGAACTGAAATAAGCCGTAAAAAAGGCTTTTTCCCACTATTCGGCGGGTGCGACCCTCATTCGGGGTGTCGCACCCGCTTTTTATGGGCTTTTTAGCCGCCATGTCTTGTAAAATTCGTATCTTTGCTAAGTCATAGCAAGTAAAAGAACAAGATACACCGTATGGAAGAAATGCAAAAGAACGGGGCGAATTATTCCGCCAGCAATATTCAGGTTCTCGAAGGACTCGAGGCTGTGCGCAAGCGCCCCGCCATGTATATAGGCGACATCAGCGAGAAAGGTCTGCATCATTTGGTCTACGAGACTGTGGACAACTCTATCGACGAGGCCCTCGCCGGCTATTGTACGGACATCGAGGTGACGATCTGCGAGGATGGCTCGATAGTGGTGCAGGACAACGGCCGCGGCATCCCCGTGGACATGCACCCCAAGGAGCACCGCTCGGCGCTCGAGGTGGTGATGACCGTGCTCCATGCCGGCGGTAAGTTCGACAAGGGTTCCTACAAGGTCTCCGGCGGCCTGCACGGCGTAGGCGTCAGTTGTGTCAACGCCCTGTCCACCCGCATGCTCTCGCAAGTGTTCCGCGACGGCAAGATCTATCAGCAGGAATATGCCAAGGGGCACCCGCAGTATGCCGTGAAAGTGGTGGGCGAGACCACCCGCCGCGGCACGCGGCAGCAGTTCTGGCCCGACCCGGAGATATTTACCACCACCACTTACAAGTACGACATCCTGGCCAACCGCATGCGCGAGCTGGCCTACCTCAATGCCGGTATCACCATCACCCTGACCGACCTCCGCAAGGACGAGGAGGGCAACACCCGCTCTGATGTGTTCCACTCGGAGCAAGGCCTCCGCGAGTTCGTGCGCTACATCGACTCCTCCCGCACCCATCTCTTCGACGATGTCATTTATCTCAACACCGAGAAGAACGGTATGCCCATCGAGGTGGCCATCATGTACAACACGTCCTACAGCGAGAACCTCCATTCCTACGTCAACAATATCAACACCATAGAGGGCGGTACCCACTTGGCCGGCTTCCGCATGGCCGTGACCCGTGTGCTCAAGAAGTATGCCGAGGAAACCGCCGCCAAGCAGCTCGAGAAAGCCAAGGTGGAAATTGCCGGCGAGGACTTCCGTGAGGGACTCACCGCCGTTATCTCCGTGAAAGTGGCCGAGCCCCAGTTTGAGGGACAGACCAAAACGAAACTCGGCAACAGCGAGGCGACCGGTGCCGTGAACCAGGCCGTGGGCGAGGCCTTGGCCTACTACCTTGAGGAACATCCCAAGGAGGCCAAGCTCATTGTAGACAAGGTGATACTTGCCGCTACCGCCCGTGTGGCCGCCCGCAAGGCCCGCGAGAGCGTGCAGCGCAAGAACCCTCTCTCAGGCGGCGGTCTGCCCGGCAAGCTCGCCGACTGCTCCTCGAAGGACCCCGCCCAGTGTGAGCTCTTCCTCGTCGAGGGTGACTCCGCAGGCGGTTCGGCCAAGCAGGGCCGCAGCCGCGCCACGCAGGCCATACTCCCTCTGCGCGGTAAGATTCTCAACGTGGAGAAGGCCATGTGGCACAAGGCTTTCGAAAGCGACGAGGTGAACAACATCATCCAGGCCCTGGGCATACGCTTCGGACTGGGCGAGGACAGCAAGGAAGCCAACATCGAGAAACTGCGTTACCACAAGGTCATCATCATGGCCGATGCCGACGTGGACGGTCAGCACATAGCCACGCTCATCATGACGCTTTTCTACCGCTACTTCCCGCAGGTGATACAGGACGGCTACCTCTACATCGCCATGCCGCCCCTTTACCGCTGCAAGAAGGGCAAGATAGAGGAATATTGCTACAACGACGCCGACCGCCAGCGCTTCATCGAACAGTATGGCGACGGCTCGGAAAACGGTATCACCACGCAGCGCTACAAAGGTCTCGGTGAGATGAATCCCACGCAACTTTGGGAGACGACCATGTGTCCTGAAACGCGTATGCTCAAGCAGGTGACCATCGACAATGCCGCCGATGCCGACTACATCTTCTCCATGCTCATGGGCGACGATGTGGGTCCGCGCCGCGAATTTATCGAGCGCAACGCCACTTATGCCAACATCGACGCATAAGTAGCCGGAGCAGCCGGCAGCCCGCAGTCGGAGCAGCGGCAGGCAGTGCTGCCGGACGGTGGTGCGGTTCTTAGTGAAAAATAACAGGTGTCCCGGGCGCCGCGGAGTAGTTCTCCCGCCGCCCGGGATGCTTTTTCCGCCGCCTGAGGTGCTTTTTCCGTTGCCCCAGATACTTTTCCCGCCGTCTGGGATGCTTTTTTTGTTTGATGGCGCCGCTCCTCTCGCCGGTAGGTCTGTCCCTTTCGTTCTGAATACTTGAACGTGTGATTTTGCGATTATTATGTCTGAATTAGGCATTATTATATATTGGCGGAGGAAAGGAGTGGAAAAAACTTTCTATTTTTGCGGAGTTTTATCACCCTGCCGTCCTTGGGCGGCAATAGGTTGTGTGGCGTTGCCAGGTAGTGGCGCCGCGCTTCCAGTCAATTCTCTGAAAACTGTGGCAAGAGCTTTATCAACCCTATTATTGTTTCTGCTTGCGGCGCTTACCGCTGCGGCGCAGACTGTCAGCGGCACCGTGACCGATGCCCGTACCGGCGAGCTGCTCCCCTTTGTCAATGTGGCTTACGACAAGACCGCCGCCACACAGACCGATGTGTCCGGCCGCTACAGCGTGCCCTTCCGTCCCGGCAAGTTGCGCTTTTCCTGCATAGGCTATGCCACCCGGAGCGTCAGCGTCAAGTCGGCCGGCCGCATCGACGTAAAGCTCGAGTCGAACGAGAGTTCCTTTTCGGAGGCCGTGGTGACCGGACGGCGCGAGAAGTATTCGCGTAAGAACAATCCCGCTGTGGAACTCATGCGCAAGGTAATCGCCGCCAAGCAGAAGACCGACCTGCACAGCCGCGACTACTTCAGCATGGACAAGTACTCCAAGCTCACGTTCGCCTTCAACGAGGTGACCGAAAAGGTGTTTCAGGAAGGCAAATTCAAGCGGATGCCCTTTTTGCGGGAGCACGTGGAGGTGTGCAACGAAACCGGCAAGCTCATCCTGCCCATATCGGTGGAGGAAACCACCAGCCGCGAGCTCTACCGCCGCCATCCCTCTACGGAGAAAAGCATTGTCACCGGCCACCGCAACGTAGGGGTGAACAGCCTCTTCAACACCGGCGACATACTCACCGCCATGCTCCGCGACGTTTTCACCGATGTTGATATTTACGACAACGACATCCGCCTCTTCCAGCACTACTTCACCAGTCCGCTCAGCAGCCGTTCGGCCATCAGCTTCTATCGCTACTTCATCATCGACACCCTCCAGGTGGGTCCCGACCGCTGCATCCGTGTCGACTTCACCCCCAACAACGCCCAGGACGTAGGCTTTTCCGGCTCCCTCTATGTGCGTGCCGACTCCACCTGGCGGGTGAAGCGCGCCGACATCAGCATGCCGCGCAGCAGCGACATCAATTTTGTGGAAGGGATGCGCATCATACAGGACTTCAGTACGTTGCCAGACGGCGGGCAGGTGCTCACCCGCGACGACATGCTCGTGCAGCTCACCTTGGTCGACTTTCTGCAGAAATTCCAGGTAGTGCGCACCAATGAGTACACCAACTTCTCCTTCGAGCCCCTGCCGCCGGCCGCCTTCAACTTCAAGGGCGACACCCGCACCGAGCCCGACGCCGAGCTGCGCGACGCCGCCTTCTGGCAGGAGCGCCGCCCCGCCCGCCTCAGTGCCAGCGAGGAAAAAATGGACCTGTTCGTGAAGCGCCTGGGGCAGGTGCGCGGCTTCAAACCCGTTCTTTGGGTGGCCAAGGCCTTCATCGAGAACCATGTGGAGACCTCGACCGATCCTGCCCGTCCTTCGAAAATCGACATCGGTCCCATCAACACGATGATTTCGCAGAATTTTGTCGACGGCCTCCGCCTCCGTGCCTCTGCCCAAACCACCGCCAACCTCATGCGCCACCTCTTCCTCAAAGGCTACGTGGCCTACGGCTTCAAGGACCACCGCTGGAAGGGCATGGGCGAGGTCACCTATTCCTTCCCCCCCAAGGCCTTTCTGCCCCGTGAGTTTCCCGTTAACAACCTCACCTTCAGCTATAGCCGCGACGTCATGTCGCCCAGCGACAAGTTTCTGCCCACCGACAAGGACAACGTGTTCACCTCCTTCAAGTGGACCACGGTGGACCACATGCTCTACTACGAGACCTTCCGCCTGCTCTGGGACCGCGAGTGGGCCAACGGCCTGCGTTTCACCTCGCAGCTCCGCACCCAGAAGGATGAGCCCACCGCCGCCCTTTTCTATCAGCCCCTCGACGCGGCCGGCGCCCCTTCGCCCTCGTCCGCCGCGTGGCGCAAGGAACTGCGCACCACTGATCTGACCCTCAAACTGAGCTATCAGCCCGGCACGGAGTGGATCAACACCAAGCAGCGCCGCATCGCCACCAACAGCGACGCGCCCATCTACAGCCTCTCGCACACCACCGGCCACTACCGCACGCTTGGTTTCAACCGCCTGTATAACTTCACCGAGGCCTCCGTCTACAAGCGTTTCTGGCTCAACTCCTGGGGCAAGGTCAACGCCGAGCTCAAGGGCGGCGTGCAGTGGAACCGCGTGCCCTTCCCCCTGCTCATCATGCCCGCCGCCAACCTGTCGTATATCAAGGAGGAGGGCAACTTCAGCCTCATCGACAACATGGAATTCCTCAACGACCGCTACGCTTCGCTCATGCTCTCGTGGGACCTCAACGGCAAGCTCTTCAACCGCATACCCTTGCTGCGCAAGCTCAAGTGGCGCGAATTTATCGGCGTGAACGCCCTGTGGGGCACCCTCAGCAGCAAGAACAACCCCTTGTTGGAGAAGAATGCCGGCGACGGCCGTCTGTTCTATTTCCCCGGCAAGTTCCAGTCCGACGGCACGTTCAGCTACCTGTCGCAGCCCATGGACAGCCACCGCCCCTATGTGGAGGTGATGGCCGGCGTGCACAACATCTTCAAGGTGCTCCATGTGGAATATGTGCGGCGCCTCACCTATCTGTCGCGCCCCGACACGCAAAAGTGGGGGGTGCGCGTCATGCTCCGCATGCGTTTCTGAGGTGGCGAGGGCCACTGCCGGGAGCTGCCGCGCGGCGAAAACGCTTTCCGGCCCTTTTCTCGCGGCTCTTCCTGCTTCTCCTGCTTCTTCCGCAGTTTCCCCTCGCAGCTTTCCAGGCTTTCTTCCGCTTTGGAGACGCCCCGACTTTAACGTTTTTAACCTTTGTTGGGCGTTTTGAGGGCGGTTTTTGTTAATAAAGCCTATCGCCGCGCGGCCGCCGCAGGGTGCGGCGCGGCCACCGTTACTTGGAATTTCAAAAGCATTACTTGGAGTTTTTACCCGAAGTAATGCTTTTTTTACGGCAAGTAGTGCTTTCCGGCCAAAAGCATTACTTCGTTTTGCGGAAACCATCCGCGGCAGCGCAAAAACGAGGGGCGGACTCCGCAAAGTCCGCCCCTCGGCTACCAGCAAATATACTGAATTTTCCGTCCGGAAGCAAGAAGTGTTAAAACGAGGGGCGCGTGCACCTTGCCATCAAGCCCCGTGCCGCTCCGCCGGCGCTAAATCCTCACTGCGATACTTGTGCGTTCCACACATTTTCGCTATTTTTGCAGAAAATACCGAAAAACGAACATTATGATACGGATATTGGCCGTTTGGCTCGTCTTTGTAAGCGCCGTCCTTACCGCCGGCGCCCAGCAGAACCTGCCCTCGGCGCAGCCGGTGATGACCGTGACGGGGCCCGACGGCGACACCGCCGAGGAAACCGCCTACGACGGCTCGGCGCCCATGCAGGCCCGCTTCACGGCCTGCCCGCAGGACGTCGGCGAATACACCCCCCTTTACGAGTGGCGCTTCAGCCGTGCCGCCGAAGAGGCTCCCTTTCTCATACGCTACGAGGAAGACACCGGGTACACCTTTGCCGAGAGCGGCGCCTACCGCGTGGAGCTCCGCGTCAGTTTTGTGCTTGGCACAGACACCGTGGAGTATGTCATGGACCAGCCTTTCACCGTCAACATCAGCGAGTCGAAGCTCGAACTGCCCAATGCCTTCACCCCCAACGGCGACGGCATCAACGACATCTACCGTGTGAAGGACGGCTACCAGAGCATCGTTTCCTTCAAGGCCACCGTGTTCAACCGCTGGGGCAAGAAACTCTACTCCTGGAGCGCCCTCGACGGCGGCTGGGACGGCCGGAGCGGCGGCAGCGAGGTGCCCGACGGCGCCTACTATCTGGTGGTGGAAGCCCGCGGCGCCGACGGCCGCAACTATAACGTAAAGAAAGTCATCAACCTGCTCCGGGGCTTCACTGAAAGCTCCGCCACAGCGCCCTGACACAGGCCGGAGCAGCGGCACGGGGCGTCATGCCCCTCTTGATTAAGACAATATGGAGAACAACAGCGCCGCCGTGGAGGGCGGCAATATCGACATATACGGCGCCCGTGAGCACAATCTGCGCAACGTGGACGTGACCTTGCCGCGCGGCAGCCTCAGCGTCATCACCGGCTTGAGCGGGTCGGGCAAGAGTTCGCTGGCTTTCGACACCATCTATGCCGAAGGACAGCGCCGCTACATCGAGACCTTCTCAGCCTACGCCCGCAATTTTCTCGACAACATCGGGCGTCCCGACGTCGACAAGATAACGGGCCTCAGTCCCGTCATCAGCATCGAGCAGAAGACCACCAACAAAAATCCCCGTTCCACCGTAGGCACCGTTACCGAGATCTACGACTTCCTGCGCCTGCTCTTCGCACGTGCCGGCGAGGCCTACAGCTACGAGAGCGGCGAGCGCATGGTGCGCTTCACCGAGGAGAAAATCATCGACCTCCTCCTCCAGCGCCACGAGGGCCACAAGGTGCTGCTCCTCGCTCCCTTGGTACGCTCCCGCAAGGGACATTACAAGGAGGTGTTCGAAACGGTGCGCCGCAAGGGCTTCCTCACGGTGCGCGTAGACGGCGAGGTGCGCGAGGTGGTGGCCGGCATGAAGCTCGACCGCTACCGCAACCACGACATAGAGGTGGTGGTGGACAAACTCGTGGTGCAGGCCAAGGACGCCGACCGCCTGCGCAAGAGTGTGGCCGAGACGCTGCGTCAGGGTGACGGCCTCATGATGGTGCTCGACCGCAGCGACGACGACCGCGTGCGCTTCTACTCCAAGCGCCTCATGGACCCCGTGAGCGGTCTGTCGTACCGCGAGCCGGCGCCTCACAATTTTTCGTTCAACTCCGCCCAGGGCGCCTGTCCCAAGTGCCGCGGCCTCGGCATGGTTACCGTGATAGACCGCGACAAGGTGCTTCAGCGCGGCCTCTCGGTGCGCAAGGGTGCCGTCGTGCCCCTCGGCAAATATCGCAACGCGCTCATCTTCTGGGAAATCGAAACCGTGCTCAGCCACTACGACTGCGACCTCGACACCCTCGTCGACGACCTTCCCGAAGAGGCCCTTGACGAAATATTCAACGGTTCGCCCGGACGCCTGCGCATTCCCGCTGCCGTGAGTCATACCACCGACGACTGCTACGTGGAGTTTGCCGGCCTGGCCGAATACATCCTCCACATGGCCGACGACGACATGTCGGCCGCCGCCCAGCGCTGGGCCGAACAGTTCTCGCACGAGGCCACCTGTCCCGTATGCGGCGGCGCCCGCCTCAACCGCGAGGCGCTCTCGTACCGCTTCGCCGGCAAAAACATCGCCGAGCTCGCCGCCATGGACATCGGCCAGCTCACCGCCTGGCTCGACGGCGTGGAAAACCACCTGGCCGACAAGCAGCGCGCCATAGCCGTGGAGATACTCAAGGAGATACGCACCCGCCTGCGCTTTCTGCTCGACGTGGGGCTCGACTACCTCTCGCTCGCGCGCTCCACCATGACACTGTCGGGCGGCGAGAGCCAGCGCATCCGACTGGCCACGCAGATAGGGTCGCAACTGGTCAATGTGCTCTACATACTCGACGAGCCCAGCATCGGCCTGCACCAGCGCGACAACGTGCGCCTCATCAACTCGCTCAAGCAGTTGCGCGACGGCGGCAACACCGTCATTGTGGTGGAGCACGACAAGGACATGATGCTCGCCTCCGACTATATTGTCGACATGGGCCCCCGCGCCGGGCGCCTTGGCGGCGAGGTGGTGTTTGCCGGCACGCCCGCCCAGCTCCTGGCCTCCGGCACCCTCACCGCCGGATACCTCAACGGCCGCCTGGCTGTGGAAGTGCCGCGCGAGCGCCGGAAGGGCAACGGCAAGTTCCTGCGCCTGGCCGGCGCCTCGGGCAACAACTTGCAGAACGTCACCGTCACCTTCCCCTTGGGCATGCTCATCTGCGTCACCGGCGTGTCCGGCTCGGGCAAATCCACCCTTATCAACGACACTCTCCTGCCCATCCTCTCGCAGAAGTTCTACCGCTCCCTGCGCGAGCCTTTGCCCTACCGCAAGCTCGAGGGCGTGAGCCATATCGACAAGGTGGTGGCCGTGGACCAGAGCCCCATCGGCCGCACGCCGCGCTCCAATCCCGCCACCTACACCGGCGTCTTTTCCGACATACGCAATCTGTTTGTCAATTTGCCCGAGGCCAAGATGCGCGGCTACAAGCCCGGCCGCTTCTCCTTCAATGTCAACGGGGGACGCTGTCCGGCCTGCTCCGGCAACGGCTACAAAACCATCGAGATGAACTTCCTGCCCAACGTGTACGTGCCCTGCGAGGTGTGTCACGGCCGGCGCTATAACCGCGAGACGCTCGAGGTGCGCTTCAAGGGCAAGAGCATCGCCGATGTGCTCGACATGACCATCAACCAGGCCGTGGAGTTCTTTGCCAGTGTGCCGGTGATTCTCAATAAAATCAAGGTGTTGCAGGACGTAGGCCTCGGCTACATCAAGCTCGGGCAGTCGAGCACCACGCTGTCGGGCGGCGAGAGCCAGCGCGTGAAGCTCGCCACCGAACTGGCCCGCCGCGACACCGGCCGCACGCTCTACATACTCGACGAACCCACCACGGGGCTCCACTTCGAGGACATACGCGTGCTCCTCGACGTGCTTCACCGCCTCATAGGCAAGGGCAACACCGTCATCGTGATCGAGCACAACCTCGACGTCATCAAGGTGGCCGACCACATCATCGACATGGGCCCCGACGGCGGCCGCCGCGGCGGCTGCGTAGTGGCCACCGGCACCCCCGAGCAGGTGGCCGCCTCCGGCAAGGGCTTCACCGCCGCTTTCCTGAAGAAGGAACTGGAAGAGGCGGCCCGCCTGCGTGCCGCCCGCACTCCCTCCGAAACAAACGCAACAAATTAATAACTCACTAAAAAACAAAAGAAAAAAATGTTTGAAGGACAACCTAAAGGGCTCTTCGCCCTGGCGCTCGCCAATACCGGCGAACGTTTCGGCTACTACACCATGCTGGCCGTCTTCACGCTCTTCCTGATGGACAACTTCGGTTGGTCGCAAGGCACTGCCGGTATCTGGTATTCCGTGTTTCTCGCTTTCGTCTACTTCCTGCCCCTGGTAGGCGGTATCGTGGCTGACAGAATCGGCTTCGGCAAGTGTGTCACAACCGGCATCATCGTCATGTTCCTGGGCTACTTGCTGCTCTCTATCCCCGCCGGCAACGGCAGCGTGGCCGTAGCCCTCATGGCCGCCGCCCTGTGTTTCGTCTGTATCGGTACCAGCCTGTTCAAGGGTAACTTGCAGGTGATGGTCGGCAACCTCTACGATGCTCCCGAACTGCAGTCGAAGCGCAACTCCGCTTTCTCCATTTTCTATATGGCCATTAACATCGGCGCCCTTTTCGCGCCGACCGCTGCCGTTGAGATCATGCGTTATGTGGAGAAGAATATGGGTGTGAGCCACGCCGACGCCTACCACTACGCCTTTGGCGTGGCCTGCATCTCGCTCGTCGTGTCCATCGCCATTTACTACGCCTTCCGCAGCACCTTCAAGCACGCCGACTACAGCGCCAAGGCGGCCGCCGCTTCGGGCGAGGGCAATGTGCCCGAACTCAGCAAGCAGGAGACCAAAGACCGCGTGGTGGCCCTCTGCCTGGTGTTTGCTGTCGTTATTTTCTTCTGGATGGCTTTCCACCAGAACGGTTCCACGCTGACCTTCTTCGCCAAGGAATATACCGCCACCCAGAGTTTCGGCCTGGAGAGCATGATGTTTGATGTCACCAACCTGCTCATGTGCATCATCATCATCTACGGCCTCTTCTCCCTCTTCGAGAGCAAGACCGGTCGCGGCAAGGGCATCTCCGCAGTTGTGATACTGGCCTGCCTCGTAGGCCTGGGCCTGAAGTATGTGAATGTATCGCCCGACGGCATCACCGTCGACGCCCCCATCTTCCAGCAGTTCAATCCCTGCTTCGTGGTAGGCCTGACGCCCGTGTCGATGGCTCTTTTTGCCGCCCTTGCCCGCAAGGACAAGGAACCCTCCGCCCCGCGCAAAATCGGTTTGGGCATGCTTGTGGCCGCTTGCGGTTTCGTCATCATGACCATCGGCTCCATCGGTCTGGAGGCCGGTGAGCGCGTGTCGCCCAACTGGCTTGTGTCCACCTACCTCGTCCTCACCTTCGCCGAACTGCTGCTCTCGCCCATGGGTATCGCCTTCGTGTCGAAGGTGGCTCCCCCCAAGATGAAGGGTCTCATGATGGGTGGCTGGTTCGTGGCTACCGCTGTGGGTAACCTGCTCGTGTCCATCCCCGCCCTGCTGTGGGGCAATGTGCCCCTCGTGGCCGTGTGGGGTGTGCTCGTAGGCCTGTGCCTCCTCTCCGCCCTCTTCATCTTCTCCATCATGAAGCGCCTCGAGAAGGTATGCTGAGGCCAGCCGGCGGTTCACACAGATTTTTTTGAAGTAACGCCAGCGGGGAAACAGATTCCGGTCTGTTTCCCCGCTCCGCGTTTCTGGGGGCGTGGGGCGGCCTGAAACATCGCTGCCCGTAGCTCCTGCAATGATGTCCTTATACGCGCGCGCGAAAGAGTTTATTCGTTTTTATCATTCAGCAGGCTGTAAATTATTGTATAATAATTTGTTCGGCTGAAGGATGAGTGTATCTCCCTTCAGCCGTATCCGGAGATGGAGTAGGGCGGAGGGCGGGGGTGGTCGGCTGTGACTTTTTGTGTGAAAGAATGTGATTTTTTCGGGGGCGATACGTGCCGGTGGCTCCCGGCCGTGCGGCCGACGAAAAGCACTGCCGGGAATTAGGAAAGCACTGCCGGGAATTTAAAAAGCATTACTTGGAATTTAAAAAGTCCGTATTCGCGGAAAAACTCCAAGTAATGCTTTTCAGCACACCAATACGGACTTTTCGGCCGGAACTATCCGTATTTTTGCGGCGGGGGCGGCGCTTCGGGGTATTTCGGCCGTGCCGGTTGGCGGGGTGGCGGCTGAAGGATGTTTTTTTCTTATCCTTCAGCCGAAGTCGTTAAGATGTAGCGGTTTACGGCCTGCTGAATGATAAAAACGAATAAACCTTTTCCCGCGCGCGTATAGGGTGGGGCGGTTTCCGGGGCTGGTTTCGGGCTCTTTACGCATTGCCCTGGCGCCCGGACCGCGCTTTGTCGGGCCGGCAGCCGGACCCGGGGACAGCCGGCAGGGCATAAAAAAGAGAGAAGCGGCTTGGCTTCTCTCTTCGTTAATGGCGCTTCAGGATGGGCTTGAACCAACGACCCCCTGATTAACAGTCAGGTGCTCTAACCAACTGAGCTACTGAAGCAGTGTGCAACTCGGCAGAGGCGCGTCTTTTGGCGTGGCGCTTCAGGATGGGCTTGAACCAACGACCCCCTGATTAACAGTCAGGTGCTCTAACCAACTGAGCTACTGAAGCAGTGTGCTAAGTATTAAAAACTTTCGCTTTTCTGCTGAATTGCGCTGCAAAAGTAATGGTTATTTTTGAAATAAACAATACCTTTGCAGGAAATTTGCAAAAAAATATTCGATGAAAGAAGTCATAGGCATTGGGAATGCCCTTGTCGACGCCCTTTACCGCGTGGACGACGAGCGCATTCTTGAGGAACTGGCCCTGCCCAAAGGCAGCATGCAGTTGATAGACACCGAACGTTATCAGGGCGTGTGCCGCCGCATGGCCGGCGCCCGCAAGGAGTTTGCCACCGGCGGGTCGGCCTGCAACACCATACTGGCCCTGGCCCGGCTCGGCGCCACTCCCGCCCTTATCGGAAAAATATCCGACGACGACAACGGCCGCCTGTTTGCCGACAACTTCCGGGCGAGCGGCATCGTGTCGCACCTGTTGCCCGATACCCTTCCCACCGGTGTGGCCTCCACCTTCATAACGCCCGACGGCCAGCGCACCTTCGCCACCTATCTCGGCGCGGCCGTGCGGCTTGAGGCCGACGACGTGCAGCCCGGGTGGTTCGAGGGCTATTCCTATATTTATATAGAAGGCTACCTCGTGCAGAACCATGGGCTGATGGACCGCGTGGTCGACACCGCCCGCCAGGCCGGCCTGCAGGTGTGTCTCGACATGGCCTCCTACAACATTGTGGAGGCTGACCGCGACTACTTCGCCCGCCTGCTCCGCAAAACCGACATCGTGTTTGCCAACGAGCAGGAGGCACGCGCCTTTACCGGCTGCGAGCCCCGCGAGGCCCTGGAGCGGCTGGCCGGCATCTGCCCCACCGCCGTGGTAAAGGTCGGGGCCGAGGGTGCTATGGCGCAGCAGGGCGGCCGCTTTGCCCGGGTGCCCGCCGTGCCCGTGCGCAGCGTGGTCGACACCACCGCCGCCGGCGACTTCTTCTCGGCCGGTTTCCTTTATGCTCGCTGCCGGGGCCGCGACCTCCAGTCGTGTCTCGCCACCGGCGCCGCGCTGGCCGCCGAGGTGATACAGGTGGCGGGAACCAGGCTCGGCGACACGGCATGGCAGCGCCTGAAAGCACTCGTGGACTGAAAAGTGACCGACCGGCAGATAAAAATAATCCAACCATTAATTCCCTGAGATGATGAAATACCTCCTTTGGCTGCTCGCCGCCTGCTCTTCGTTGGCGGCCGTAGCGCAGAACGCCTCGCCTTCGAGCCGGCATAACTTCGAGACCGCGCGGCAGCTCGACATCTTCAACAGCCTTTACCGCGACCTCGACCTTTATTATGTCGACACCCTCGACGCGAAAAAGAACATCGAGAACGCCGTGCTCTATATGCTCAGCCAGCTCGACCCCTACACGGTGCTCTATCCCGACGACCATGCCGACGAACTCCGTCAGCTGACCACCGGCAAGTATGCCGGCGTGGGCTCCGTCATCAGCTATCGCGACGACCTGCGGCGCTGCATCGTGTCCGTCCCCTACGAGGGCATGCCCGCTGCCGAGGCCGGGCTGCGGCCGGGCGACGTGATTCTCGCCATCGACGGCCGTGAGTTTGAAAAAGACGAGCGGCAATCGGCCGCCGACTTCTCCTCCGCCGTGAGCGAGGCCCTGCGCGGTCAGCCCGGAACGCCGCTCGCTGTGCGTGTGCGCCGCCCCGGCACCGGACGCCCCCTCGACTTTCAGCTTGTGCGCCGCACCGTGACGTTGCCCAGCATCACCCTCAGCAGCCTGCTCAACGACAGCGTGGGCTACATAGCCCTCGGCCAATACACCGAGAACACCGCCCGCGACATGCGGCTGGCCCTTGTGGCCCTCAAGCAGCAGGGCGCCCGCCGGCTCGTGCTCGATTTGCGCGGCAACGTAGGCGGCCTCATGCTCGAGGCGGTCAACCTGGTCAACCTCTTCGTGCCGCGCGGCAAGGAAGTGGTGAGCACCCGCGGCAAGCTCAAGGAGACGACCGCCTCTTACAAAACGACGGCCGACCCCCTCGACCTCGACATGCCCCTCGTGGTGCTCGTGGACGGCGAGACGGCCTCGGCGGCCGAAATCACCGCCGGCGCCTTGCAGGACTACGACCGCGCCGTCGTCATGGGCAGCCGCACTTACGGCAAAGGCCTTGTGCAGGAACCCCGCGTATTGCCCTATGGCGCCGTGCTGAAGCTCACCACCTCCAAATACTACATACCCAGCGGCCGCTGCGTGCAGGCGTATAAGTTCGAGAACGGCCGGCCCGTGCATCAGCCCGACTCCCTGGCGCGTGAGTTCCGCACCGCCGCCGGCCGCCCCGTGTACGACGGCGGTGGCATCGCCCCCGATGTGGAACTGCCCGTCGACAGTCTGCCCGGGCTCCTGGCCTATCTCTCCGCCTCCGACGAACTCTTTGACTACGTGGTGGACTACCGCAACGCGCACGATTCCATCGCCGCGCCCGAGGCGTTTGCCCTGACCGACGCCGACTATGCCGCCCTGCGCGCCTATCTCGGCGAGCGTGGCTTTACCTACGACCGCCAGAGCCTGCGACTGCTCGAGGCCTTGCGCCAGGTGGCGGCCCGCGAGGGCTACGCCGAAGTGGCCCGCGACGAACTGGCCGCTCTCGAGGCCCGGCTGAAACACAACGAGGACTTTGATTTCGCCCATTGGCGCCCCGAGATACAGCGCCTTGTGGAGCATGCCATCGTGGCGGCCTATTACTACGATGCCGGTGCCGCGCGCTACGCCCTGCGCGACGATAAGGATGTGCGTGCCGCCGCCGCCCTGCTGGCCGACGACGCCCGCTACCGCCAGTTGCTCGCCGCGCCCCGCCGCCGCTAACCGGGGCAGGGGAGCCTCTCTTCGGAGTGGCGGGCCTGCATTATGTCTCTCCTGGTGCCCGCAGAAGCGTGAAAGTCCGGCGTGATATGTGAAAAAATAAAAAAAAAGCGAGCCGCCCCACCGGGTACTCAAAATAAAAATGCTAATTTTGCGTGATTTACAGACGAATTAATAAATTTATATCTTACAAGAAACCTATCAGATGAACGTAATTACGAAAACCGTCGAACTACCTGACGGACGTACCATCAGCATTGAGACCGGCAAACTGGCCAAGCAGGCCGACGGTGCCGTCATGCTGCGCATGAACAACACCATGCTGCTGGCTACGGTGTGCGGCGCCAAGGATGCCGTGCCCGGTACCGACTTCATGCCCCTGCAGTGCGACTACAAAGAGAAATATTCGGCCGCCGGCCGTTTTCCCGGCGGATTCACCAAGCGCGAGGGCCGCGCCGGTGACTATGAGATCCTCACCTCGCGCCTCGTTGACCGCGCCTTGCGCCCCCTCTTCCCGAGCGACTACCACGCCGAGGTGTTTGTCAACATCACCCTCTTCTCTGCCGATGGCGTAGACATGCCCGACGCCCTGGCCGGCTTCGCCGCCTCGGCTGCCCTGGCCTGCTCGGACATCCCCTTCGAGGGACCCATCTCTGAGGTGCGTGTGGCCCGTATCGGCGGTGAGTATGTGGTCAACCCCACCTTCGCCCAGCTGGCCGAGGCCGACATGGACATCATGGTAGGCGCCACCGAGGAGAACATCATGATGGTGGAAGGCGAAATGGAAGAAGTGCCCGAAAGCGCCCTGCTCGAGGCCCTCAAGGTGGCCCACGAGGCCATCAAGCCCATGTGCCGTCTCCAGAAAGAGCTCTCCACCGAGCTCGGCAAGGACGTGAAGCGCGAGTACTGCCACGAGGTGAACGACGAGGAACTCCGCCAGCAGGTGAAGGACGAGTGCTACCAGCCCTGCTACGACATCACCAAACAGGCCCTCGACAAGCATGCGCGCGCCGAGGCTTTCGAGGCCGTGCGTGAGAACTTCAAGGAAGCCTATGCTGCCGCGCACGCTGAGCTCAGCCCCGAGGAACTCGAGGAAAAGAACGCCCTCGTGGACCGTTACTATCACGACGTGGAGCGCGACGCCATGCGCCGCTGCATCCTTGACGAGGGCATCCGCCTCGACGGCCGCGCCACCACCGACATACGCCCCATCTGGTGCGAGGTGGATCCGCTGCCCGGACCTCACGGATCGGCCATATTCACCCGTGGCGAGACGCAATCGCTCTCTACCGCCACGCTCGGCACCAAGCTCGACGAGAAACTCGTGGACGATGTGCTTGACCGCAGCTACATGAAGTTCCTCCTGCACTACAACTTCCCGCCCTTCTCCACCGGCGAGGCCAAGGCACAGCGCGGCGTGGGCCGTCGCGAGATAGGCCACGGCCACCTCGCCTGGCGCGCCCTGAAGGGACAGATACCCGCCGACTTCCCCTACACCGTCCGCGTGGTCAGCGACATACTCGAGTCCAACGGCTCCTCTTCCATGGCCACCGTCTGCGCCGGTACGCTGGCGCTTATGGACGCCGGTGTGCCCATGAAGGCCCCCGTAAGCGGCATCGCCATGGGTCTTATCAAGAATCCCGGTGAGGACAAATATGCCGTGCTCTCCGACATCCTCGGCGACGAGGACCACCTCGGCGACATGGACTTCAAGACGACCGGAACGGCCAAGGGCTTGACTGCCACGCAAATGGATATCAAGTGCGACGGTCTGTCCTACGAAATCCTCGAAAAGGCGCTCATGCAGGCCAAGCAGGCCCGCGAGCACATCCTCGGCAAACTCGTGGAAACAATGCCCGCTCCGCGTCCCGAACTCAAGCCCCACGTGCCCCGCATCGAGGCTTTCGAGATTCCCAAGGAGTTTATCGGCGCCGTTATCGGCCCGGGCGGAAAAATCATCCAGGGCATGCAGGAGGAGACCGGTACCACCATTACCATCGACGAGGAAGACGGCGTAGGCAAGGTGCAGGTGAGCGGCCCCGACAAGGCCTCCATCGACGCCGCCCTGGCCAAGATCCGCGCCATCGTTGCCATTCCCGAAGTGGGCGAGGTGTACGAGGCCAAGGTGGTGAGCATCATGCCCTACGGTTGCTTCGTTGAGTTCATGGCCGGCCGCGAAGGCTTGCTCCACATCAGCGAAATAGCCTGGAAGCGCCTTGAGACCGTGGAGGAAGCCGGCCTGAAAGAAGGCGACACCATCAGCGTGAAACTCCTCGAGATTGACGAGAAGACGGGCAAGTTCCGCCTGTCCCACCGTGTGCTCGAAGAGAAGCCCGAGGGCTGGGAAGACCGTCCCGCCCGTCGTCCGCGCCGCGAAGGCGGCGACCGCGAGAACCGCGGTCCGCGTCGTGAGCGTCGCGACTGATTCTCTCTCTGAAGAATGAATGAAGCGTCATAGCTCTCCGAACTCCCGCAGTGCCGACGGCTGCTGCGGGAGTTCTTTTTATGCAGGGCGGGTGCCGGCGCGGATAGGGCGGCGCGCCTGTTGGCAGAGTTGTGCCGGCAGTGACAGGCGACGTCGCAAACGCGGGGTGCCGTGTGTTAACACAATTTGCTTCCGGCTGAAAAATGTAGTATCTTTGCGTCAGGCGAGGGGCGGACCGTGTGGTTCCGCCCCTTATCCGTGGGTCGCCGCGGCCGGTTCCGGAAAGACGAAGTAGTGTTTTGGGGCGAAAACCATTACTTCGTGTGCCGGAAAGCACTACTTGGCGTCGCGCCGCGGCTACGGCCCCTCGTGACGGCAAGTAATGCTTTTCGGCCGGAACGGCTCCGAAAAGTTGCTGAAAGTTAAATATGTTAAAGTCCGCGAGGCTTTGTAAGATAAAAACTTTGTTAAAAAACGGGCGGAAGGTGCGCCATGCGTGCCGAATGTTGTATTTTTGTACGAATTTAAGGATAGATGCGCCCCGCCGTCCTGTCGCGGTCCGCCTCTGCCTTGCGAAACGGGTAAGACGATATGATGAAAAAAAGGAAAATAAAGGGCGGTAACATCGGCACTATCACCGCGAGCATCAGTACGACGATGATACTGCTGCTCATCGGCATGGTGGTGATGTTCGTCACGATGGCCGTGAACTTCGGTAATGCCGTGCGCGAGAACTTCACCGTCGAGGTGCTGCTCGACGACAGCGTGAGCACGCGCGAGCTCGCCGACATCAAGAGCAGCCTGCTGCGTTTGCCCTGCACCCGCCAGGTGAACTACATTTCCAAGGAACAGGGCACCCGCGAGATGCTTGCAGACCTCGGCGAACGCCCCGAGGACTTTCTCGGTGCCAGCCCCGTGCCCGCCGAATACGAGGTGCTGCTCAAGGCCGACTATGCCTGCCGCGACAGCCTGGCCCGCTACACCGCCGGACTGACCAGGCATCCGCGTATCAAGGAGGTGGTTTATCCCATGGACCTTATGGACGCGATGGAAGAGACCATCCGTATCGTCTCGCTCGTGTTGCTCGTAGTGGCCGTATTGCTGACGTTCGTGTCCTTCTCGCTGATTAACAACACCGTGCGCATGTCCATCTATGCCCATCGCCACACCCTGGTGACCATGAAGCTGGTGGGCGCCAAGTGGAGTTTCATACGCCGTCCCTTCCTGTGGCGTGCCTTCTGCGCCGGCCTTTGCTCGGCGCTCGTAGCCGGCGGTTTGCTGCTCGGCGCCATGCACCTGCTCATGCAGCTCAATGTCAACAGCCAGTTCGAGGTCGTCACCCTCACCGTAGTCGTGGCCACCCTCGGCAGCGTGCTCGTGTGCGGCCTCCTGCTCACGCTCCTGTGCACCTATTTCTCCGTCAACTGCCATCTGCGCAAGATCGGCGACAAGATGTATCTCTGACCCGGCGCCGCTGCCGGGACGGCGCGCCCCCTCTTCCGAATACTTATATATAAAAGATATGAACAACAAGAAACTCTTTGCGTTCGACCGCACCAACTTCATTCTGCTGGCCATCGGCATGGCAATTGTTATCGTCGGCTTCGTGCTGATGTCCGGCGAGGGATCCACGGCCGAACAATTCAATCCTGAGATCTTCAGCGCCCGCCGCATACGCGTGGCCCCCGTGGTGTGCCTCTTCGGCTACCTCTTCATGGTTTATGCCATCGTGCGCAAACCTGCCGGTGCCTCCCGTGCCGGCGACAAACAGCAACAAGACTAAGGCCGCCCGGTTATGGATACACTCGAAGCACTCGTACTGGGCCTTCTCCAGGGACTTACGGAATACCTCCCCGTCAGCAGCAGCGGACACCTGGCCATCGGCTCCGCCCTCTTCGGTATAAAAGCCGAGGAGAACATGATGTTCACCGTAGCCGTACACGTGGCCACCGTGCTGAGCACCCTCGTCGTGCTCGGCGGCGAGGTGTGGCGCCTGTTGCGCGGCACCTTCTCGCGCCCGGCCGGCGGTAGCGGTCTCGGCTACCTCAATGCCGAGCAGCGCTACGTGCTCAACATCGTCGTCTCGATGATACCCATCGGCATCGTAGGCGTGTTCTTCAAGGACGATGTCGAGGCCATCTTCGGCCAGGGACTCCCGGTAGTGGGCTGCTGCCTGCTGCTCACCGCCTTGCTGCTCGCCTTTTCCTACTACGCCCGGCCGCGGCAGCGCGAGCACATATCGCTGCGCGACGCCTTCATCATTGGCCTCGGCCAGGCCTTGGCCGTGCTCCCCGGTCTGAGCCGCTCCGGTACGACTATCGCCACCGGCCTGATGCTCGGCAACAAGAAGAGCTCGATGGCGCAGTTCTCCTTCCTCATGGTAATCCCGCCCATACTCGGCGAGGCCCTGCTCGATGTGCGCGAGGCCTTCAAGGTAGGCGTCGACGTCGCTTTCAACGGCCTCTCCACCTCCGCCCTGCTGGTGGGCTTCGTGGCCGCCTTTGTGTCGGGAGTAGTGGCCTGCCGGTGGATGATAAATATCGTCAGCAAGGGCAAACTTATCTACTTCGCCTGGTACTGCCTGGCCGCCGGCGCGTTGACTATCATCTTGAGCCTATGAATTTTCTCGCCGGACAGATTCTCGCCTTCGACAAGCCCCTCGGCATGACCTCATTCGGCCTCGTGGCCAAAGTGCGCTGGTTGCTCACCCGCCGCATGGGCGGCCGTAAGATAAAGGTGGGTCACGCCGGCACGCTCGACCCCCTGGCGTCGGGCGTGATGGTAGTGTGCACCGGCCGGGCCACCAAGCAAATCGAGCAACTGCAGGCCGGCGTGAAAGAGTACGTAGCCACGCTCCGCCTCGGGGCCACCACGCCCAGTTTCGACCTTGAGCACGACATCGACGCCACCTTCCCCACGGAACACATCACCCCCGAAGCCGTACGCGAGGCACTCCGCAGTTTCGAAGGCGACATCATGCAGGTGCCTCCCGCCTTCTCGGCCTGCAAGGTCGACGGCAAGCGCGCCTACGACCTGGCCCGCCGCGGCGCCGAAGTGGAACTCAAGGCAAAGCCCCTGCACATCGCGTGCATCGAACTGCTCGACTGCCGTCTCGACGCCGGTCCCTGGCCCTGCATCACCATCCGCGTGGTTTGTTCGCGCGGCACCTATATCCGCGCCCTGGCCCGCGACATCGGCCTTGCCTTGGGCAGCGGCGCCCATCTCACCGCCTTGCGCCGCACCCGGGTGGGACGCTACGGCGAGCACGACTGCTTCACGCTCGAGGCGTTTGAGGAATGGCTCGCCGCGCAGGAGGTGGAGACGGAACTGCCCGCCTCCTGAGGCACCGGCGGCCTGTGTGTTCCTGATACCCTTTCCGCCGGATTCCCGCTATGTTCCGCAGCCCTCCGGCCTGTTCCCGCCTCCGGCCGCGCTATATTTTCCCGCATCACCGCTACCGCAAAAACAACCGCAAGCAATATGAAACTCTCACAATTCAAATTCAAACTTCCCGAAGACAAGATTGCCAAATACCCCGCGCCTTACCGCGACGAGTGCCGCATGATGGTGCTTCACCGCAAAACGGGCGAGATAGAGCACAAAATGTTCAAGGAGGTGCTCGACTACTTCGACGAGCACGATGTCTTCGTCTTCAACGACACCAAGGTATTCCCCGCCCGCCTCTACGGCAACAAGGAGAAAACCGGAGCGCGAATCGAGGTGTTTCTCCTGCGCGAGCTCAACCAGGAACTCCGCTTGTGGGATGTGCTCGTAGACCCCGCGCGCAAGATACGTATCGGTAACAAACTCTACTTCGGCGAGGACAACTCCATCGTGGCCGAAGTCATAGACAACACCACCAGCCGCGGCCGCACCCTACGTTTCCTTTACGACGGCGACCACGACGAGTTCAAACGCTCGCTCTACGCCCTCGGCGAAGCCCCCGTGCCGCGCTTCGTGGGCCGCGAGTCCGAACCCGAGGATTTGGAGCGTTTCCAGTGCATATTCGCCCGTCACGAGGGAGCAGTCACCGCGCCCACGGCCGGCATGCACTTCTCGCGCGAACTGATGAAGCGTATGGAAATCAAGGGCATCGACTTCGCCTACATCACCCTGCACTGCGGCCTCGGCAACTTCCGCAATACCGACGTAGAGGATCTCACCAAGCACAAGATGGATTCCGAACAGATGATTGTCGGTGCCGAATGCTGCGGCATTGTCAACGGCGCCAAGGAGGCCGGTCATAAGATCGTGGCCGTCGGCACCACCGTGCAGCGCGCCCTCGAGGCCTGCGCCGGCACGAACAGCCGCATCAAGGAGTTTGAGGGCTGGACCAACAAGTTCATTTTCCCTCCTTACGACTTCTCCATAGCCGACGCCATGCTCGTGAATTTCCATCTGCCGTATTCCACGCTCCTGATGCTGACCGCCGCTTTCGGCGACTACGACTACACGATGGCCGCCTACGAGGAGGCGCTCAAGGAGGACTACAGTTTCGGCCCCTTCGGCGACGTCATGCTCATAGTGGACTAACCGCACGTGCCGGCAGCCTGACCATATGTAAAACCCAACCTGTTGCCCATGCTACTGTTCGTATCGCTCGGCGCCAACCTCGGCGACCGCCAGGCAAACATAGAGAAGGCAGTGAGAGCACTCGGCGAGCGCATCGGCGCGCCCGCCGGGTGCTCCCGCTTTATAGAGACCCCGCCCGTAGGTTTCCGTTCCGACCACCTTTTTCTCAACGCCGTGGCGGCCTTCCACACCGACCTCGCGCCCGACGAATTGCTCCGCCGCACGCAGCAGATAGAGCGCGAGCTCGGGCGCGCGGCCAAGAGCCGCGACGGCGTATATGAAGACCGCCTCATCGACATCGATTTGCTTCTGATGGGCGACACCGTGGTGTGCCGCCCCGACTTGCAGCTGCCTCATCCGCACCTGGAGCGCCGCCGCTTTGTGCTCGAACCGCTCCATGAACTCGCGCCCGACCTGCGCCATCCTGTTTCGGGAAAAACCGTAGCCGAGTTGCTCCGCGCGCTCAACCGCGCCGACATCCGCCGCCTCTCCGCCGCCGGCTGCGCCGCCGCGCTTCCCGCCGTCAACCGCCTGTTGCCGCAGCTCAGTGCGTCGGCCCCGCCCCTATCGGCCGCCGCGTTGCAGCGCTTAGTGGCGAATCCCCACAGCCGCTTGCTGCTGGCGCGCGACGAGGCGGGCCACATACAGGGCATGGCCACGCTCTGTCTTTGCGCCTCGCCCACGGGCCTCAAGGCCTGGGTGGAGGACGTGGTGGTCGACGCCGCCTGCCGCGGCCGCGGCTACGCCCGCCAGTTGCTCGACGCCTTGCGCCGCGAGGCCGCCGCCTGTGGCGCCAAGTCGGTGAATCTCACCTCGCGTCCCTCCCGCGTGGCCGCCAACGCCCTCTACGCCTCGGCCGGCTACGAGCGGCGCGATACAAACGTATATCGCTTGCGCGGCAGCCTGAGTTGAGCATTGCCGCGGAGGGGGGAGCTTGCCGTGCGGCAGGTTCGAGCCGCCGCGCCGCCGGTTGCCGCCGGAGTGGCATGCCTTGCCACTTTTGTGGGAATGCTTCCCACTTTTGTGGCATTGCTTCCCACTTTTTTGCGTCGCCGGTCCGGATAAAGCAGCGGTAGTCCGCCGGAAAACGCGCCCTGCTGCCGTAAAATCGCGCACAGACAAACCAATAAATCCACTACCTCGATTATGGGAATATTCATACGTAAACCTTTCGCCCTGCTGCAGGCTGAGGCCGAAGCCGGCGGTGCCGGTTCGCTGCGCCGTGTGCTGGGCTTGCCCGGTCTTGTGGCCTTCGGCGTGGGCGTCATCATCGGCGCCGGCCTCTTCTCCATCACCGGCACCGTCGCCGCCGAGTACACCGGCCCTGCCATCACCCTCTCCTTCGCCATAGCCGCGGTGGGCTGCGCCTTTGCCGGGCTGTGTTACGCCGAGTTCGCCTCGATGATACCCGTAGCCGGCAGCGCCTACACCTACTCCTACGCCACCATGGGCGAGCTCATCGCCTGGATCATCGGCTGGGACCTCATCCTCGAATACACCGTGGCCGCCATCACCCTGAGCATTTCGTGGAGCCAGTACCTCGTGCGCTTCCTCGCCGGCCTCGGCGTCCAGCTGCCCCATGCCCTCACCGCCTGCCCGTGGGACGGCGGTGTGGTCAATCTCCCCGCGGCGGCCGTCGTCGTAGTGCTCAGTCTGTTCCTCATACGCGGCACCCGCGAGAGCTCCTGGGTGAACAACATCATCGTAGTGCTCAAGGTCGCCGTCATATTGGTGTTTATCGTCCTGGGCTGGCGCTACATCGACGCCGGCAACTACGAGCCCTACCTTCCCGCCAACACCGGCCAGCTCGGCGAGTTCGGCTGGAGCGGCGTGTTGCGGGGCGCCGCCATCGTGTTCTTCGCCTTCCTCGGCTTCGACGCCGTGAGCACCGCCGCCCAGGAAACCCGCAATCCCCGCCGCAACATGCCCCTGGGCATACTCCTCTCGCTGCTCGTGTGCACCCTGCTCTACGTGGCCTTCGCCCACGTGATGACCGGCGTAGCCAACTACCGCGAGTTTACCGGCCAGGAGGGCATCGCCCCCGTGGCCATCGCCATCGACCACATCGGCCGGACCGGCCCCGGCGGTGTGCTCACACCCGCTTACCCCTGGCTCAACAAGGCCGTAGTGCTCGCCATCCTCGTGGGCTATTGCTCCGTGATTCTCGTATTGCTCATGGCCCAGAGCCGTGTGTTCATGGCCATGAGCCACGACGGTTTGCTCCCGCCCGTATTCTCCAGGCTCCACCGCCGTTTCCGCACGCCCTGGCTCAACAACCTCATATGCATGACCGTAGTGGCGCTGCTCGCCCTCGTGGTGCCCGCCCGCATGGCCGGCGAGATGACCAGCATCGGCACCCTGCTGGCCTTCACCCTCGTATGTGGCGGTGTGCTCGTCGTGCGCAAGACCATGCCCCACGTGCCCCGCGCCTTCCGCACCCCCTTCGTGCCCTTTGTGCCCGTAGCCGGCATCCTGGTGTGTCTGAGTCTGATGGTGTTTCTGCCCGCCGACACATGGATACGCCTTGTGGTGTGGATGCTCCTCGGTGTCGACGTGTACAGCCGCTACGGTCTGCGCCACAGCCACCTCGGGGCCGGCGGCGTCCGGCGCCGAGGTGCCGGGCTCATCAACGTGCTCGGTCTGGGCCTGGCCCTGCTCTGTATCCTCACCGGCTTCTGGCATCAGCAGACGGCAGGGTGGGAGAGCGACAAAACCATGCTCACTGTCGCCGCAGTGCTCGGACTGACACATCTTATCTATTATATGTTGCGCGTGTGGCGCCATGCCGCGCCCCGTCATAGTATCCGGTAAAAACATCTGTATCATGAAAAGAACCTTTCTTCTCCTCGCACTTCTGCTCCACCTGCTGCCGGTTCTTGCCGGCCAGCCCGTGCGGCGTTCCAAACAACCCGTGCGCGTGGCCTGCGTAGGCAACAGCGTAACCTATGGCTACGGCCTGGCCAACCGTGCCGCCGAAAGCTATCCCGCCCAATTGCAGGGCCTGCTCGGGGAGGGCTACGAGGTGCGCAACTTCGGCCATAACGGCGCCACCCTGTTGCGCCACGGCCACAATCCCTACGTGAAGCTGCCCGAATACGAGGCGGCCCTCGGCTTCGCCGCCGACATCGTCATCATCCACCTCGGGCTCAACGACACCGACCCGCGCAACTGGCCGCAATACGGCGACGACTTCGTGGCCGACTACCACGCGCTCATCGGCGCCTTCCGGCAGGCCAATCCCAAGGCCAAGGTGTGGGTGTGCCTCATGACGCCCATCTTTCACGACCACCGGCGCTTCGACAGCGGCACGCGCGAGTGGCACGCTCTCATCCAGGAGCGCATCCGCCAGGTGGCCGCCGGCACAGGCGCCGGGCTCATCAACCTCTATGAGCCCCTGCACTGCCACCCCGACCTCTTCCCCGACGCGCTTCACCCCGACGCCACCGGCGCCGCTATCCTGGCGCGCACCGTCTACGGCGCCGTCAGCGGCAACTACGGCGGCCTGCGCCTGCCCGTGACCTATGGCGACGGCATGGTGCTCCAGCGCCAGCAGCCCCTTGTCTTGAACGGTACGGCCAACGCCGGCGAGCGCGTCGACGTGCGCTTTGCCGGCCGCAAATACGCCGCCACCGCCGGCCCCGACGGCCGCTGGAGCGTGAACCTGCCCGCGCAGGAAGCCGGCGGCCCCTACGAGCTTACCTTTGAGGCCGGCGGCCGCCGCCACGCCTTCAAGGACGTATGGGTGGGCGAGGTGTGGCTCTGCTCCGGCCAGTCGAACATGGAACTCCGCGTGCGCGAGACCGACAGCGCCGCCCGCGACATCGCCGCCGCCTCCGCGGCCACCCGCCTGCACTTCTACAACATGCCCTCGATAGTGCCCACCTACGCCCAGGTATGGGATGAGGCCCTGCTTGATTCCGTCAACGCCCTGCAATACGTGCTGCCCGGCCGCTGGGAGCGCCCCACGGCACAAAACGTGGCCGGCTTCTCCTCCATCGCCTACAACTTCGGCCGGCACCTGGCCGACAGTCTCGGCTGCCACGTGGGCATCATCTCCAACGCCGTGGGCGGCTCCACCACCGAGGGCTGGATAGACCGTGGCACGCTTGAGGAGCACCTGCCCGCCATTCTGCGCAACTGGAAGGAGAACGACCACATCATGGAGTGGGCCCGCTCGCGCGCCAAGTACAATATAAAGAAAGCCGCCAACGCGCGCCAGCGCCACCCCTACGAGCCGGCCTATCTCTTCGAGAGCGCCGTGATGCCCCTCGAGCGCTACGGCCTGCGCGGCGTATTGTGGTATCAGGGCGAGTCGAACGCGCACAATGTGGAGCTCCATGCGCGCCTTTTCGGTCTGCTCGAGCAGAGCTGGCGCACGTGGTGGGGGCGGCCCGACCTGCCCTTCTACACCGTGCAGCTCTCCTCCATCGCCACGCGTCCGTCGTGGCCCCACTTCCGCGACAGCCAGCGGCGCCTGTCCCGCACCTTGCCCCACACGTGGCTTACCGTCAGCTCCGACCTGGGCGACTCGCTCGACGTGCACCCCCGCCGCAAGGCCCCCGTGGCCGATCGCCTGGTGCGTTCCGCCTTGTGCCACACCTACGGCCGCGCCGTCTGCCCCGGCGGTCCCGAGTATGAGGGCATGAAGGCCGAAGGCCGCCGCCTGCGCCTGCGCTTCAGTCAGGCCGGGGGCCTGCGCGCCGCCGTGGCCGGCGAGGCCTTGCGCGGCTTCGAGGTGGCCGGTGCCGACGGCCTGTTCCACGCCGCCGCCGCCCGCGTGGAGGGCACGGAGATTGTGGTGGAAAGCAAGGAGGTGAAGCGGCCCGTTGCCGTGCGCTACGCCTGGCAGCCCTACACCACGGCCAATCTGGTCAATGCCGAAGGTCTGCCCGCCAGCACCTTCCGCGACGCCCTGACCGGCGGGCTCCGGCCCGGCTCCGTCTGCCTACCGGCCGGGACTTTAACGTTTTTAACTTCCCGTAAGGCTTTCAGAGGCGTTTTTGGTTAAAAAAGCCTTATTGGAAAAGCCGGCCGGACAGGCCCGGAATGCTCTCCGCTACGGAAAAGACGAAAAGCATTACTTGGAATTTTCACACGGCTACTTGCCGTCGGAAATCCAAGTAATGCTTTTTTTACGCGAAGTAGTGCTTTTTGCCGGAAAGCACTACTTGCTTTTGCAAAAATACGCCCGAAAGCCATAAAACCGGGGGGCGGACCCGCAAAAGTCCGCCCCCCGGCCACAGGCAAAGATACAACATTTTTCGCCCGGAAGCAAGTTGTGTTAAAATGCCGCCGGCGGTTGACAGAAAGTTGCCGCCGACGGGCTTGCAGACGTCTTTTTGTAAATAAAAATAATAAAAACGCTTCTTTTGTTGCTTGTTTAACACGAAAATGTGTAATTTTGCAACCGGTTAGAGTAGCTTTTGAGCTAAACGTAAACTGACGGACAATATTTAAAACCAAATAAAAGAGAACAATGAAAGCTATCGAAGTCATCGAATCCCTGAAGCGGCGCTTCCCCGGCGAGCCCGAGTACATACAGGCAGTGAGCGAAGTGCTCGAAACCATCGAGGAGGAGTATAACCTCCACCCCGAGTTCGAGTCGGCCAACCTGATCGAGCGCCTGTGCATCCCCGAGCGCATATTCACCTTCCGCGTGACGTGGGTGGACGACAAGGGCCGCGTGCAGAACAACATGGGCTACCGCGTGCAGCACTCCAACGCCATCGGCCCCTATAAGGGCGGCTTGCGCTTCCACAGTTCCGTGAACCTGGGCATACTCAAATTCCTCGCCTTCGAGCAGACTTTCAAAAACTCCCTCACCACGCTGCCCATGGGCGGTGCGAAGGGTGGTTCCGACTTCTCGCCCCGCGGCAAGTCGAACGCCGAGGTGATGCGTTTCTGCCAGGCTTTCATGACGGAACTCTGGCGCAACATAGGCCCCGATACCGACGTGCCCGCCGGCGACATAGGCGTGGGCGGCCGCGAGGTAGGCTACCTCTACGGCATGTACAAGAAGCTCGCCCGCGAAAACACCGGCACGCTTACCGGCAAGGGCCTGGCCTTCGGCGGCTCGCTCGTGCGCCCCGAAGCCACCGGCTACGGCAACGTGTACTTCCTGCTCGAGATGCTCAAGACGCGTGGCATCGACATCCGCGGCAAGCGCGTGTGCCTCTCCGGTTCGGGCAACGTGGCGCAATACACCGCCGAGAAACTCATCGAGCTCGGCGCCGTGCCCGTGACCATGTCCGACTCCGACGGCTACATCTACGACCCCGACGGCATCACCCGCGAGAAACTCGACTACATCATGGAGCTCAAGAACCTCTACCGCGGCCGCATCTACGAGTATGCCGAGCAGTATCCCGGTGTGAAATACGTGGCCGGCGCGCGGCCCTGGAGCGAGCAGTGCGACATAGCCATGCCCTCGGCCACGCAGAACGAAATAGACGGCGACGACGCCCGTCAGCTCCTGGCCGGCGGCGTGATAGCCGTGTCGGAGGGCGCCAACATGCCCTCCACGCCCGAAGCCGTGGAGGCCTTCCTCAAGGCCGGCATACTTTATGCCCCCGGCAAGGCGGCCAATGCCGGCGGCGTGTCGGTGTCGGGCCTCGAGATGACGCAGAACGCACAGCACCTCAGCTGGTCGGCCGAAGAGGTGGACACCCGCCTGCACCGCATCATGGAGGATATTCACGCCCAGTGCGTGAAGTACGGCACGCGCCCCGACGGCACCGTCAACTACGTGCGCGGCGCCAACGTGGCCGGCTTCATGAAGGTGGCCAGCGCCATCATGGCGCAAGGCGTGCTCTGACATATTGAGCCGCGTCGGCCCCTGTGTGGCGCCGGGGCGTGGGAAAACATAACGTGTAACAGGCAGAGGACGGCCCCGGCGGGTCGCCCTCTGTGTTTTTATATTGGCAGATGGCTGCCGGCCGTACGCCCCGGGCACGCTTTGTTCATCTCTATATACCGACAACATGAAGACAACCCTCAACCTTACGCTCCGCTTGAGCGCCCCGCCCCGTGGTCTCGACCAGCTGCCCGCCGACATGCACCTGCAGGCCGAAGTGGACCTGCTGCAACTGGCCGGCCTGCTGCGCCAGGCGCTCGGCGAATCCCGGATGACCGACGTGCCGCAGGACGGCTTGCTCGCCTTTGTGCGCCGCCACAACGCCGGCTACGCGCGCCGCGTGGGCAGCGGCCGCTCGCTCAGTTCGCTGCGCAAGTATCAGACCCTGGCCCGTCACCTCGCCGACTTCCTGCGGCGCAAAGGGGCCGACGACGCCGCGCTTGAGGCTACCGACGAAGTCTTTGTGCGCGACTTTGCCGGCTACCTCTGCGGTCCCCGCGCCCTCGCCCCCGGCACAGCGCGTCTTTACCTTGTGGCCCTGCGCGGCATCGTGCGCCAGGCCTGGCGCCAGGGCCTGCTGCCGGCCGACCCCTTCGCAGGCGTCGACCTGCCGGCCGCCTCGTATCGCCGCAACAGTTTGACGAAGGACCAGCTGGCCCGCCTGGCGGCCTGGCCGCTCGCGGGGCGCTGCGCCTACGTGCGCCAGCTGTTTCTCTTCGCCTGTTACACCGGCCTGGCCTATGCCGACCTGCGCGCGCTGCGCCGCGCCGACATAGAGCGCGACGGCGACAGCGGCTGGATTATGAAACCGCGCGAAAAGAACGGACGCATGGCCATGGTGAGGCTGTTGCCGCCGGCCGTGGCCTTGCTCGACAGTCTCGTGTGGGGCGAGGCGTCCGAAATGCTTTATGTGCCCGACAACCGCACCTGCAACCGCCATCTGCGCGTGGCAGGGTTGCGCGCCGGACTGGAAGTGCCGCTCCACTTCCATCTAGCCCGGCACACCTTCGCCACCCTGCTGCTCGGCGCCGGCTGCCCCATTGAGACCGTGAGCCTCATGCTCGGACATGCGCGCATCACCACCACGCAGATTTATGCCGAGGTGACGCGCGGCAAGATAGTCCGCGACACCGACGGCCTGGCCCACGCTTTCGGCTGAGGGGCCGCCGGCAGGCGCCGCCGCTTCCCGCTCCGGTGGGCGGGCCGGGCGGCGGCCGTGCGCCCCTCCGGTTGGGGCGAAGAACTGCTCCTTGTTTTTTTTTAACACCGGTGGTTTGCTGCTTTCTCTTTTTTTTGCGAATATTGCAGCGCCTTTCGGCATGGCGGCATGCCGGGCTAAAAGAGGTATGAATATGAAAAAAACGTCCACACTGAGGCAGCGCGTGCAGGCCACCATGAAGTCGGAAGACACGGAAGGCGCCTTCGAACTCTACGTCACGCGTACGCCGGGCTATCTTTGGGCCCTGCTTTTCAGGAAACTACACGTACATCCCATCGCAGTGACGCTGCTTTCCATCGTCATAGGCGCGGCGGCCGGCTGCTTCTTCTATCCTGAAGACCTGAAGCTGAACATCATCGGCATGTTCCTGCTCGTGTGGGCCAACTGGTACGACTGCGCCGACGGCCAGCTGGCCCGCATGACCGGCCAGAAAACCCTCATAGGCCGCATACTCGACGGATTTGCCGGCGACGTGTGGTTTTTCTCCATCTACTTCTTCATCTGCCTGCGTCTGACCCCGCAGACAGCGCCCTGGGGTACTGCCTGGGGCGTGTGGATATGGCTGGTGGCGGCGTGGTCGGGATTCTACTGTCACGCCAGGCAGTGCGCGCTGGCCGACTGTTACCGCAACGCCCACCTCTACTTCCAGAAGGGGGCCGGCGGCAGTGAACTCGACAGTTACCGCCAGCAGCGGGCGCTCATGGAGGCGTTGCCCTGGAACCGCCGCGAGTGGTTCCGCAAGATATATCTTTACTTTTATGCCAACTACACGCGGGGACAGGAAAGGCAGACGCCGGCTTTCCGCCGCTTCTACGGACTGATGCAGGAGCGCCATCCCGAGGGCATTCCGCAGGAGTGGCGCGAGCGCTTCCGGACCGCCAGCAAGCCGCTCATGAAATACGCCAACATCCTGACCTTCGACGCGCGCGTTATCGTGCTCTTCATCGCGTTGCTCGCGGGAGTGCCCTGGCTGTTTTTTGTGTTTGAGATAGGTGTGCTCGAACCGTTGCGTTTCTATGTGCGCCACGTGCACGAAACCTTCTGCCGCCGTTTCGCTAAAGAACTTGAAGATGAGTGAGCCCGTTAACATAGCCCTGCTGCTGGCCGGCGGCCTTGGCCACCGGCTCGGCGGCGACTGCCCCAAACAGTTTGCGGAGGTGGCGGGACTGCCCGTCATCGCCCGCACCATGCGGACTTTCGGGGAACATCCGCGGATAAGTGCCATTTACGTAGTGTGCAGTCCGGCGTGGGCCGGCTATGTGGAGGAGGCCGCCCGGCGCGCCGGTGTGGGCAAATTCCGCAAGACTTTCGCGGCCGGCGAAACGAGTTTCGGGTCGCTGAGCAACGGCGTGGCAGGACTTTGCGCCGAGTTCGGGACCGGCAACCCCGCCGTTGTGACACATGAGGCGGTGCGGCCCTTGGTCTCGGCCGGCATCATCTCTGCCAACCTCGATGTCTTTGAAGCCCACGGCAATGCCGTTACAGCTGTGCGTAGCCATGAAACCTACATGGTAAGTCCCGACGGCGAAAGTGCTGTGGAGCATATTCCGCGCGAGTTGCTCCACCGCTCCCAAACCCCCGTTACTTTCAGGCTTGACGACCTGAAGGAGGCCTTCAGTATAGCCCGGAGCAGGGGCATCTGTCAGAGCCAGTCGCTCTATACGCTCATGACAGAGGTGTTCCCCGGTCGCCGGTTTTTCATAGCTCCCGGCAGCGAACTGAACTTCAAACTGACATTGCCCGGCGACCTCGAAATCTTGCAGGCCTTGCTGGCGGCAGGGCTCGACCGCCGCCGCGGTCTCTGAGGGGGAGTTCTGCGGGTGCCAGGTTGCTCTGTCGGCGCCAGTCTGAGCGCCTTTTTCAAATAAAATCCCCCACCTTGTCGTGTGTGGTTTTAGTAGTTGTTAATATTCTGTATGTCAGGCGAAAGAAGAAAATAGTTAGAGTTTTCTTTAGGTAAGTTGTAAAATTTTAAAGATAAAGTGGGGATTTGTGGGGATAATTCCGTATTTTTGGACACTAATTCCAGAAATATGCGCTTTACCGGTCTCATATCCGCCAAGGCCGACTCGAAGGGACGTGTGTTCTTCCCGTCGGTTTTCCGCAAGCAGCTGCCTGCGGGGGATATGTCGTTTGTGCTGAAACGTGACATCTACGAGCCCTGTCTCGTGGTCTATCCGCAAGCAACCTGGGAGGCCGAGGTCGACGCCCTCACCGCGCGCCTCAACCACTGGGACCGCCGCCAGGCGATGGTGCTCCGGCGCTTCCTGTCCGACGCCGAAACCTTTACGCTCGACGCCAACGGCCGTATGCTCCTGCCCCGGCGCTTCATGGAAGCGGCCGGCATTGACAAGGATGTGGTGTTTGCCGGCGTGGGCGACCGCATAGAAATATGGAACAAGACCCGCGGCGCGGCCGACTTCATGAGCGACGAAGAGTTCGGCCGAGCGGTGGAAGAACTGATGGGCGGCGGCAGTTCCGAATAAAGGTCCGTTGCCCGCCGGCTCATATATTATATATAAGGCGTATTGCCTGAGATTTTCCTGTTGCAAAATAAATGATGACGGTTGACGCAGTTTCGGCGGCTCCGTTTCCCAATAACAATTCCCTATGACTGTTCTCGCCCCGACTTATCATGTTCCCGTTCTGCTCAGGCAGACGGTCGACGGCCTCAATCTCCGGTCCGGCGGCGTGTACGCCGACATGACCTTCGGCGGCGGCGGGCATAGCCGTGAGATACTCGCGCGTCTCGACGGCGGCCGCCTGTATGGGTTCGACCAGGACGCCGATGCCGAGCGCAACGTGCCGCAAGGCGACGGCCGCTTCACCTTTGTGAGGAGCAACTTCCGCTATCTGGCCAACTGGATGCGCTACTACGGCGAAGAGGCCTTGGACGGCGTGATGGCCGACCTCGGCGTGTCGAGCCACCACTTCGACGACGAGAAGCGAGGCTTTTCCTTCCGCTTTGAGGCGCCGCTTGACATGCGTATGAACCGCCGGGCAGGAATGACGGCCGCCGATGTGGTGAACCGTTATGACGAGGAACGGCTGGCGCGCATCTTTTACCTTTACGGCGAACTGAAAAACAGCCGCCGGCTGGCGGCGGCGCTGGTCTGGGCCCGCGCCACAGCGCCCGTAGTCACGGTGGAGCAGCTCGTAGCTCTGGTGCAACCGCTTCTCGGCCCCGACCGGCAGAAGAAGGAGATGGCCAAAATATTTCAGGCCCTGCGCATAGAGGTGAACCACGAGATGGCTGCGCTCGAGGAGATGCTCAAGGCAGCCGTAGCCGTGTTGCGCCCCGGCGGCCGCCTGGTGGTGCTCACCTACCATTCGCTCGAAGACCGTATGGTCAAGAACTTCATGCGCTCGGGCAATGCCGAAGGCAAGGTGGAGCAGGACTTTTTCGGCAACCGCCTCGCTCCGCTCCGTCCCGTCACGAACAAAGTGATTGTACCCGACGCGCAGGAACAGGCCGAAAATCCGCGCAGCCGCAGCGCCAAGTTGCGCGTGGCTGAGAAGTTGGCGGAACGCGGGTAAGTGCATCCGCCGGCCGAACGCATTATATACATTCAGCAAAGCATGTTATGAAAGCAGATAACGGATCGAAAGAAACGGGCAGTAAGGCTCTTGACGAATTGCTGCGGCGGGCTACGGCTCCCGGGGCGGGGCAGGACGATGCCGTGACGCCTGCGGCCGACGCCGGGCCGGTCGCGGATGAGACCGATGTGCCGGCCGCTCCCGCGCCAGGCGCCGGCCATGATGTGCGGCAGGCCGCGGCGCCGCAGGCCGCCCCTGAAGCGCCCAAGGAACCTTCCGACCGCGAGGAGCGTGCCCGCCGCGCTTTCCGCCGCCTTGTCGATGTGGAGGAAGAGGGCGATGTGTCGTTGCGCAGCGTATTGGGCGGCGACATCCTCGGCAGCCGCCGGTTCCGCCGCCTGATATGGTATCTGCTGCTGCTCACCGTGATGGCGGTGATCTACGTGAGTAACCGTTATGCTTACCAACGCGAGGAAATACGCCGTGCCGACCTGGCCAAGGAACTCACCGACCGGCAGTACAAGGCACTGACGGTGTCGAGCGAACTGACCGAATATTCCATGCGCGGCAATGTGGAGGAGCGGCTCACCGACACGACGCTCCAGATCTCCACCTCCGCCTCTTTCTACATAGTGCCCGACTCCGCGGCGGTAAGATAAGGTCTGCCATGTCCTGATGTTTTAACAGAATAATATGTAAAAAGATGAATTTCCTGAACAAAAAGGTAATGCCCCGCTATTTCCTGGTGACGCTCCTGCTGTGCATTGTCGGTGCCAGCGTGGTGGCGAAGGCCGTCTATACGATGACGGTAGACCGCGACTGGTGGCTTGAGATGAGCACCTTGCAGACGAAGCACGACCGGCCGCTCCCGGCCAAGCGCGGTAACATCCTTGCCGCCGACGGGCAGGTGCTGGCCGCCTCGCTGCCTCAGTATAAGCTCTACATCGACTTTATGACGAGCGAGCGCGACTCCCTGTTGCGCGTCAAGGACCAGGAACGGCGCGACACGACGCTCAATAATAATATCGACTCCATCTGCGCGGGTATGCACCGCATCTTCCCCGACATCGACGCCCGGGCGTTGCGCCGCCACCTCAGGGCCGGCCGCGCGGCCAAGAGCCGCTGCTGGCCCGTCTACGTGGATTCCGTAACCTCCCTCAAGCTCAGGAAAAACGAGAACCGCCAGATAACCTACGTGGAGTACAGCGAGGTGCGCAAGCTGCCCCTCTTCTCCCTCCGCAGCAGTTTGAACGCCGAGGTCATAAACATGCGCAAGCGTCCCTACGGCCGGTTGGCCATACGCACCATCGGCGAGTTCAAGGACTCGGCCCGCTACGGACTGGAGTTATCCTTCGACAGCATTCTTGCCGGCAAGCCCGGGCGCTATCACTTCGAGAAGGTGCGCAACCGCCGCGTGCAGGTGGTGGACCAGCCCGCCGAGGACGGCTGCGACATCGTGACGACACTCGACGCCGGCATGCAGGAAATATGCGAGAAGGCGCTGGCCGACAAGCTTGCCGAGATTGAAGCTCCGCAGGGCATCTGCATACTCATGGAGGTGGCCACGGGCGACATCAAGGCCATGACCAGCCTGATGCGCGCCTCCGACGGCACGTACTATGAGGACCATGCCGCCGCCGTGACCGATCTTTACGAGCCCGGCTCTGTGTTCAAGCCGCAGTCCTTCCTCGTGGCTTTCGACGACGGATTGCTGAAAATGAACGAGTACGTGGATGTGCGCGGCGGCGTACACGCTTTCGGCAGCCGCAAGATGAAGGACCATAACTGGCGGAGCGGCGGCTACAAGATGCCCCTCGATGTGGCCCACATCATAGGCAATTCCTCCAATGTGGGCGTGAGCGTGCTCATCGACCGCTACTACCAGGAAGAGCCCCGCAAGTTTGTCGACGGTCTTTACCGTGTGGGTTCGGCCGAGGACCTCCGCATTCCCCTTCCCGGCTATCAGAAGCCCCGCATACGCCGTCCGGGCGAAGGCGCCTACTGGTCGCGTACCACCTTGCCTTGGATGAGCATCGGCTACGAAACGCAGGTGGCGCCCATCAATACGCTCAATTTCTATAACGGCATAGCCAACAACGGTAAACTGCTGCGGCCGCGGCTCGTCAAGGCCGTGATGCGCGGCGGCGAGGTAGTGAAAGAATACCCCGTGGAGGTGCTTCGCGAGAATATGGCTAAGCCCGAGGCCGTGGCCAATGTCCGCAAGTGTCTTGAAACGGTGACGACCGACGGTGTGGGCAAGGCGGCCAACTCCAAGTTCTTCGCCACGGCAGGAAAAACCGGTACGGCGCAGATATGGACCGGCGGCGGCCGCACCTCCGAATACTTCATCACCTTTGCCGGCTATTTTCCCGCCGACAAGCCCCTTTATTCCTGCATCGTCTGCATACGCAAGCCCGCTCCCGCCTCGGGCGGCGGCATGTGCGGCCCCGTGTTCCGCCGCGTGGCAGAGTCGGTGATGGCTCAGAAAACGGCGGCCGACTATTCGCAAGTGCGCGACACCGTCGGCTGCCTGTTGCCCGCGCGTTGCAATGGCGATGTGGCCGCCGCCGCGCGCCTGTTCAGCCGCTACGGTATCAGTTCGTCGGGCGCGCCGGACGCCGAGCCGGGCCAGAAGGTGTGGGGCGCGGCGGCTGCCGGTAGCAGTCGAGTCGACATGACGGTTGCCACCTTGCAGCAGGGCGTGATGCCCGATGTGCAGGGCTACGGTCTGCGTGATGCCGTGCACTGCCTGGAAGGACTGGGTCTGAAGGTGCGCACGCAGGGCGTAGGCACCGTGTGCCGGCAGAGCATAGCTCCCGGCACCAAATTCAGGCGTGGCACACTCGTGACGCTTCATTTCGACTACAGGAAGGCCCGGGCGCCGCATGCGGCCTATGCCGCTCACGTCCCGGCCCCGGCGCCGGCTCCTTCGGCCGCCCCGGGCGGACAGCCGGCTACGGAGCCTGAAAGCGCCGTTGCTCCGAAGGATAAAAAGAATAAGCCGGAGGAAAAGGCCGACAAACCGAAAAGCGGCGCGGGCAAGAAGAAAAAAGGCTGAACCCGCCGCCGGCGTTTCCCGGCCTGGCGGCGATGCTTCCGGTTGCGGGCGTAGCGCTTTCCGCCGGCCGTTGTGCCGGGGCGTCGTGTTTCGCCGTTTTTGTGGGAATGCTTCCCACTTTTGTGGCAAGGCTTCCCACTTTTGTGGCATTGCTTCCCACTTTGCGTCGGATAGGCGGCGTGACGGCCCCGGTAATATGGAGTTATAAAACATACGATATATGAAACTGGCAGATTTGTTGAAAAAGATAAAGCCCGCCGAAGTGCGCGGCAGCCTTGAGGTGGAAATCTCGGGCGTTAACATCGACTCGCGGCAAGTGGAGCCCGGCGATCTCTTCATTGCTTTGAAAGGAACGCAGACCGACGGTCACGCTTATGTGCCCGCAGCCCTGGAGCGCGGCGCCCGTGCCGTGCTGGTGAGCGACCCCATTCCCGCCGACGCGGCCGAAGGCGTCACCTATGTGCGTGTTGCCGACACCGTGGCGGCAGCCGGCCCTGTGGTGACACACTGTTTCGGCGACCCTTCGGAGCGCATGGTGCTTGTCGGGGTGACCGGAACCAATGGCAAAACGACGGTGGCCACGCTGCTTTACAACCTCTTCCGCAAGCTCGGCTATAAGTGCGGCCTCTGCTCCACCGTGTGCAACTACATCGACGGCCGTGCCGTGCCCACCGAGTGCACCACCCCCGATGTCGTCACCCTCAACCGCCTGCTCGGACAAATGGCCGACGAGGGCTGCCGCTACGCCTTCATGGAATGCAGCAGCCACGCCGTTCATCAGCAGCGCATCGGCGGCCTGCACTTCGCCGGCGCGCTCTTCACCAACCTCACGCGCGACCACCTGGACTATCATAAGACCTTTGACAACTACCGTGATGCCAAAAAGGCCTTCTTCGATGCCTTGGCGCCCGGGGCCTTTGCCATTGTCAACGCCGACGACCGTAACGGCAGCGTCATGGTGCAGAACTCGGCGGCTACGGTGCGCACTTATTCCACCCGCACGGCGGCCGACTTCAAGGGCCGCATTCTTGAGGAGAGCATCGAGGGCATGCTGCTCGAGGTAGACGGCCGCGAGGTCAGCGTGCGCTTTGTGGGCCGGTTCAACGTGTCGAACCTTCTGGCCGTATACGGCGCCGCCGTCATGCTGGGCCGCGAGCCGGACGAAGTGCTGCGCGTGCTCTCGTCGCTGTCGCCCGTCAGCGGACGCTTCGAGACGGTGCGCTCCCCCAAGGGCTTCAGCGCTGTCATCGACTATGCCCACACCCCCGACGCCCTGGCCAACGTGCTCGGTGCCATCAACGAAATCGTGTGCGGCCGCGGGCGGGTCATCACCGTATGCGGCGCCGGCGGCAACCGCGACAAGGGCAAGCGCCCCCTCATGGCGCAGGAAGCTGCCAACCGGAGCGACCGCGTCATCATCACCAGCGATAATCCCCGCCATGAGGAGCCGCAGGACATCATAGCCGACATGCTTGCCGGACTGGATGAGGAGCAGATGGCCAAGGTGGTGAGCATCACCGACCGCCGCGAGGCCATACGCGCCGCCGCCATGATGGCAGCTCCCGGCGATGTGATACTCGTGGCCGGCAAGGGACATGAAAACTATCAGGACGTGAAGGGTGTGAAGCACCACTTCGACGACCACGAGGAGGTGCGCGCCGCTTTCGGACTGAAATGAATGTTAAGGTGACAACGCGTTGTCCGTCATTGTAATAACTAAAAGAGCAAGCACATGCTATACTATTTGTTCAGACTCCTGGAGCAGTTCGGCGTACCCGGCTCGAACATGTGGCTCTACATATCCTTCCGCGCCCTGCTCGCCCTGATACTGGCCTTGATCATATCCGCGTGGTTCGGCGAGTACTTCATCAAGTGGATGCGCCGCCGCAACCTCAGCGAGGTGCAGCGCGACGCCGCCATCGACCCCTTCGGCGTGAAAAAGATAGGCGTCCCCTCGATGGGCGGTATCATCATCATTGTGGCCGTGCTCGTGCCCTGCCTGCTGCTCGGCCGCCTGCGCAACATCTACATGATACTGATGATTGTAACCACCGTCTGGCTCGGCCTGATAGGCTTCGCCGACGATTACATCAAGAACTTCAGGAAAAACAAGGAAGGCCTGCCCGGCCGCTACAAGATTCTCGGTCAAGTGGTGCTGGGGCTTTTCGTGGGGCTCGTGCTCTACTTCAGTCCCGACGCCGTGATACGCGAAAACGTGGAGGTGCAGCGCGCGGCCGGTGCGCAGGTGGAAGTGGTACATAAGACGGAAGCGGCCAAATCCACCAAGACCACCATTCCCTTCGTCAAGAACAATAACCTTGACTATACGGAGATCATGTCCTTCTGCGGCAAGTACAAGACGCAGGCCGGCTGGATACTCTTCGTCCTCGTGACCATCTTCGTGATCACCGCCGTGAGCAACGGCGCCAACCTTAACGACGGCATGGACGGCATGGCCGCGGGCAACTCTGCCATCATCTGCATAGCGCTGGGCATACTCGCCTATGTGTCCAGCCACGTCGACTTTGCCAGCTATCTCAACATCATGTACGTGCCCGGCTCGCAGGAACTCGTCATCTACATCTGCGCTATGGTGGGGGCACTCATCGGATTCCTGTGGTACAACGCCTATCCCGCGCAGATATTCATGGGCGACACCGGTTCGCTCACCATCGGCGGCGTGATAGCCGTGCTGGCCATCATCATACATAAGGAACTGCTCATTCCCATCCTCTGCGGCGTGTTCCTCGTGGAGAGTCTCAGCGTTATCCTCCAGGTGGAATACTTCAAGTTTGGCAAGCGCCGGGGCGTAAGGCAGCGCATCTTCCGCCGCGCGCCGCTTCACGACACCTTCCGCACGCAGAAAAGCGCCCTCGACCCCTCTTGCCGCTACGTGCTGGGCAACTGGCCCCGCGGCGTGTGGGAAGAGTCGAAAGTAACCGTGCGCTTCTGGATTGTGACCATCATCCTCGCGGCGCTCACCATCATCACCCTCAAAGTCCGATAAAGAAACAGGGCGTCCGCGCTCTGGAAAACAAACATACATCATCATGCGATTAGTCATATTGGGCGCCGCCGAGAGCGGCGTCGGCGCCGCCATCCTGGCGCAGCAGAAAGGTTACGACGTATTCGTCTCCGACATGGGAAGCATCCAGCCCCGTTACAAGGAGCTGCTCGACGCCCGCCACCTGCCCTGGGAGGAAGGACGGCACACCGCCGAACTCCTGCTCAACGCCGACGAGGCGGTGAAGAGCCCCGGCATCCCCGACGACGCCCCTATGGTGCGGCGTCTCCGCGAGCAGGGCATTCCCGTGGTGAGCGAGATTGAATTTGCCGCCCGCTACACCGACGCCCGCATGGTGTGCATCACCGGCAGCAACGGCAAGACCACCACCACCTCACTCGTCTATCACATCCTCCGCAAGGCCGGGCTCGACGTCGGCCTGGCCGGCAACATCGGCCATAGTCTGGCGCTCCAGGTGGCCGAAGAGCCGCACGACTGCTACGTGATAGAGCTTTCCTCTTTCCAGCTCGACGGCATGTATAACTTCCGCGCCCATGTGGCCGTACTCCTCAATATCACCCCCGACCATCTCGACCGCTACGGCTTCCGCATGCAGAATTATGTCGACTCCAAGATGCGCATCCTCCGCAACCAGCAGCCCGACGACACCTTTATCTATTGGGCTGGCGACGCTTACGTGCCGCACGAATTGCCCAGGTATGCCGTCAGTGCCCGCGTCTGCCCCTTTGCCGACGCGCCCGGCACCGCAGCCGGATTCCCGCAGGACGGAGTGCTGAGGCTCTCGGCCCCCGTGCCGTTCGAGATGCCCTTGGATGAACTCTCCCTGCCCGGCAAGCACAACCTGCGCAACTGCATGGCCGCCGCTATGGCTGCGCTCGCCGCCGGTGCGCCGGCAGCCGCCGTGCGTCAGGGGCTGGCCGACTTCCCCGGCGTGGAGCACCGGCTCGAGAGGGTGGCCGAGGTGCGCGGCGTGCGCTACATCAACGACTCCAAAGCCACCAACGTGGATGCCTGCTACTGCGCCCTCGACAGCATGACGTCGCCCACCGTACTCATTGTGGGCGGCAGGGACAAGGGCAACGACTACGCGCAAATACTGCCGCTCGTCCGGCAGAAGTGCCGCGCCATCGTTTACCTCGGCGCCGACAATGCCAAGTTGCACGACAACTTCGACGCCCTGGGCCTGCCCGTAGCCGACACCCACAGCATGAAGGACTGCGTGGAAGCCTGCGCCCGCCTGGCCCGGGAGGGCGACACCGTATTGCTCAGCCCCTGCTGCGCCAGTTTCGATCTTTTCCGCAATATGGAAGATCGCGGCGAGCAGTTCAAGGCGCTTGTGCGGGCTATGTTGTGACGAAAAATTGACTTCCGGCACTATGCCGGATAGGGCTCGGTGCAGCTCCTTCCGGCTGTTTTCCGCCTTGCTTTGGCACTTTTTCGCCTTGAATAGGAACTTGCTGTTCCACGATGGGCTTTCAGCAGTTCCACAATGGACCTTCTGCTGTTCCACAATAGGCTTTCAGCCGCCTCCGGTCAGTTCCGTGTGTATGCCAAAAGGCAGCGGCGGCGCACCATTACTTACGGATTTGCCAATAATAATTTTAAAAACGATGTCGAAACTGGATATATCTTCCCGCCGTATTTTTCAGGGTGACCCTGTTATTTGGGTGGTGTTTTTCCTGTTCTGCATGATTTCCCTCATTGAAGTCTTCAGTGCCGCCAGCACACTGACTTACAGGAGCGGTAATTTCATGGAGCCTTTTTTCAAGCAGCTCATGTTTTTGGCTGCGGGTACGGCCGTCGTGTGGTTCTTCCACGCCATTCCCTGCCGCTATTTCAAGATAGTACCTGTGTTTTTCTGGCCTCTGAGCCTTATATTGCTCATTCTTACGCCCTTTGTCGGTGTTTCCGAAAACGGTGGCGCGCGCTGGCTGCCGTTGCCGGGCGGCATCAACTTCCAGCCTTCCGAAATGGCCAAAGGTGTAGTGATAATCTCCGTAGCCCTTGTTCTCTCCAAAATGCAGCGTGAGGATGGTGCCGACCGCCGGGCCTTCAAGATGATACTTTGCCTGTTGCTGCCCATCTGCGCCCTTATTTTTACGGAGAACCTTTCTACCGCCGCCATCCTTTTTACCACTGTTTTCACGATGATGTTCATAGGCCGTGTGCCGCTCGTGCAGCTCGGTAAGCTGGCCGGTTCGTTTGCAGTGATAATCAGCGCTTTTGTGCTTCTTGTAGCCGTGCTTCCCGACAAGACCGTGCGCGAAAGCCGCATCTTGCACCGCGTGGCAACTTGGGAGAACCGTATCTTTGCCTTTGCCGGCGGAGCCGACGAAGAGGCGCCGGCCGGCAGCCGCGACATCACCTTCGAACAGATCACTGCCTCCACGCCTGCGGCGGTAGCCGACAGCTTGCGGCGCCTCAAGATGCGCGACGACCTCGAGGACCGGCCTCAGGAGAGTCACGCCAACATTGCTATCGCCTCGAGCGGCGTGGTAGGCAAAATGCCCGGCAAGTCCGACCAGCGCGACCATCTGGCACAGGCCTTCTCAGACTTTATTTATGCCATAATCATCGAGGAAATGGGTCTGTTCGGCGCCGTTCTGGTTATGTTCCTTTACGTCATTCTGCTTTTTCGTGCCGGTCGCATATCGAGCCGTTGCGAGCGCAGTTTTCCGGCTTTTCTCACCATGGGCCTGGCCCTGTTGCTGGTAATCCAGGCCATGATCAATATGCTGGTGGCCGTGGGGCTCATTCCCGTCACCGGCCAGCCGCTGCCCCTCATCAGCCGTGGCGGAACCTCCACGCTCATCACCTGCGTTTACTTCGGCATCATACTCAGCGTGAGCCGCTATGCCCGTCGCAACGACGAACCGGCTGCCGACGAGGCTGCCGGGGAGGCTGATGAGGTGGAAGCTACCTTTCAGAGCAATGAGGGGCTGGAGTGAGTGAACTCTGCTTTTCTGAGCGTTTTTTGTCCATTTCATCGGCTTTTTAAAAGTGTTTTTTATGTATATATTCCGCCTTTTCCCCCTCTTGCTGGCGTTACTGCTGCCGGTAGCGTCGGCCAGTGCCCTGCCTTTGAAGAAAAAGCAGAGCACGGTGGTGCTTGAAACTACAGCCGGGCCGGTGGTCATCCGCCTTTTCGACGAAACACCCCGGCATCGCGACAATTTCCTCAAGCTCGTGCGTGAGGGCTATTACGACGGTTTGCTTTTCCATCGTGTCATAGCCGATTTCATGATACAGGCCGGCGACCCTGACTCGCGCGCTGCCCGCCCCGGTCAGTTCCTTGGCGAGGGCGGCCCTGACTATACGCTCCCCTTTGAGCTGGCGTGGCCCTTCCGCTATCATTACCGCGGCGCCGTGGCGGCCGCGCGTGAGGGCGACGAGGTCAACCCTGAGCGCCGCAGCAGCGGGTCGCAGTTCTACATAGTGTGGGGCAAACGCGTGAGCGCCGACGAGATGGCGCGGCAGAGCGACCGCCTTTACGAAATGAGCGGCGGCGCCCTTGAGTACACGCCCGAGATGCGGGCCCGTTATCGGGGCGAGGGCGGTTCGCCTCATCTTGACGGGCAGTACACCGTGTTTGGTGAAGTTGTGGCCGGACTGAAATTTGTGAAGCGGATGCAGGCCGTCGACACTGACGCCAACAACCGGCCGCTTGCCGACTTGAAAATCATCCGCGCCTACGTGCAGGAACGATAAAGAATATAAGAAAAACTGCGATGAATCGGCGTAAAAAATGCTATTGCCAACCTTTTAATCAATCCATAAAAACAAAAAAATGAGAACTGAATTTAGTTTGACGGCTGCGGCCGTGCTCGCCGCTTCGTTTGTACTGACCGCCTGCGGCGGCCCCGGTGTTGAAGGCAAGTGGGTGGAGCCAGTGCCCGGCATGGAGGGACAGATGCAAGGCGTGGAGCTTGAAGCCGACGGCAAGGCCTCGTCCATCAATATGGCCACTTTGCAGTATGAAAAGTGGGAAATGAACGGCGACACCCTTGTGCTGACGGGCAAGAGCATCGGCAATGGCCAGACGATAGACTTTGCCGACACCCTCGTGGTGGAAAAACTCACCGGCGACGCGCTGACCCTCAAGCGCGGCGACATGACCGTCAGCTACCGGCGCCAGAAGTGAGCGGCGGGTCTGTCTGAGGAATAAATCCGAACGGTTTTTATCCGTGACAAGCCTTTTCGACTTTAACGTTTTTAACTTTCCGTTACATTTTGAACGGGCTGCCGGCTGCCGGCAAGTAATGGTTTTTGAAAAGTCCGTATTCGGGTTTTCAGCCGGCTACTTGCATTTTTTACACCAATACTTACTTTTTTAGTCCGGATACGGCCGGAACGGCTGCCAATTGTTCCTGAAAGTACAGAAAAAGCGGGAGTTCCAACAGGGACTCCCGCTTTGCTTATGCAAATATACGAAATATTTTTGCCAAAAGCAAGAAATGTTAAAATCAGAGCGGTTGTTGGATTTTGCGGCTCATTCCTGATTTTCTGTCCTTATGCCATCATGTTTTTGTATTGCTTCATCATGTTGAAGTAAACCTTCAGACCGATGCAGAGCCCTATGGTGGCGCCAGTGGCGCAGCCCCACAGAAAAAACACGTTGTCGGTCTGCGCGTAGCACAGCAGTCCCATCAGTATGCAGGCCCAGGGGATGAGCACCAGCTGGCACCAGTGATGGGCCCGGCGGCAGTGGCGCGCTGCGGCCGCTACTTCGCTTACCGTCATCGTTGTCACGTTGATGGCCGAAACCTTGCGGCAGAGCCACCAGTCCATGCCTGCGGCTGTCAGGAAAAAGACGGCGAAGGCCAGGGCCAGCCAAAGATTCGTCACGTGGCTGATAGTGATGAAGGCCGACAGCTGGCACAGCAGTCCGGCAATGGCGAAGTGGCGGTATTGTGCCGCCAGTTTTTCCTGCGCCGTTTTCATGTTCTTAATTTTCTTCTGTTCCCTGTTGTTCTCTAATGCGGTGAGCCGGCTGTTCATCTCAGCCCATTTGCGTTGTAGTTCGTCTATGTTCATCATTATTCCTTTGAGAGTTCCACAAGTTTGTTTTTGATGCGGTGCAGGCGTGTGCCCACCGTCGTCTTGTTAAGTCCCGCCACTTGGGCGATAGTGGCGTAGTCAAAGCCGTCGAGCCACATCAGTATCAGTGCCTTGTCCATGTCGTCGAGCCGGTTCACCAGTTCGTAGAGTTCCCTGATAAGTCCGGCCTTGTCGGTGTTGTCGGCAATCAGCTCGGGATGGTCGCCTATCGGTTCTGCCTTTCGCCTTTTGTTTCTGCGCGCAAAACTCACGCAGCTGTTGAGAGTGATGCGGTAAATCCAGGTGGTCGTTGCGCATTCGCCGCGAAATTTGTCGGCGCTACGCCATATATTCAGCCAGGCCTCCTGCCGCAAATCCTTGAAGTCGTTTACATCTGTGGCGTAGAAATAGCACACCTTGTTGATCAAGGCTCCGTGCCTGGCGAGCAATTCGTTGAATGTAGTCTCGGTATCCATGAGGCATAAAAATAATGTTTACAGTTTTGACGTTTTATCCCCTTAGACGCAAAAAAAATAGCATTATTCCCTTGCACCGTCAGTTTTTTTCTTCCTGGCATGTCCTTGCGGCGGTATTCTCCCGGATGAAAATAGAAAAGCCACCGGCGGAGCACTGGCTTGAAGTGCTCCGCCGGTGGCTCGCAGAGGTCGCGTTTTTCAGTTCCTGCCGGTGATGATGTCGATATATAGGCCGATGGAATCGGCTATTTCGCTCCGTTTTATGTATTCGTCGGCCGTGTGCGAGCGCGCCGAGTCGCCGGGCCCCATCTTGAGCGACGGCCACGGCATCAGCGCCTGGTCGCTCAGTGTGGGCGAGCCGAAGGGCGTGCCCCCTGCGGCCACGGCCGCGCGCACTAAGGGATGGTCCGGTGCGATGGACGACGAGTTGAGGCGCGTGGAGCGTGCCGCGACCTCCGAACGCACGTTCCGGCAGATTTCATCGAGCAGTTCCCGGTTGGAATAGCATTCGTTGGAACGCACGTCTACCGTCATGCGGCACGTGTCGGGAACTACATTATGCTGTGTGCCCGCGCTGATCACCGTGAGCGACATCTTGACCGCTCCCAGCAGGGGCGACACGCGCTCGAAGCGGTGCGAGCGGAACCACATCATGTCGGGCAGCGCCTCGTAGATGGCGTTGATGCCCTCCTCGCGCGCCGCGTGGCCCGAACGGCCGTGGGCCGTCACGTCGAGCACCATCAGGCCTTTCTCGGCTATGGCCGGCTGCATGCCTGTGGGTTCGCCCACGATGGCGCAGTCGATGTGCGGCAGCAGCAGCAGGACCGCTTCAATGCCGCCGCGGCCCGACACTTCCTCCTCGCATGAGGCCAGCCATACCAGGTTCCAGGGGAGGTCGTCCGCCAGGCGCAGTGTGCGGAAGGTTTGCAGCAGACTCACCAGTCCGCCGCCGCAGTCGTTGCTGCCCAGACCGTAGAGGCGGTCCCCCTCCCGTACGGGCGTGAAGGGGTCGCGCTGCCAACCCGCCACCGGGCGCACAGTGTCGATGTGGGCGTTGAGCAGCAGGGTGGGGCGGCCGGGGTGCCACTGCGGCGCAAGGCACCACACATTGTTGCCGTGGCGTTGCGGCGCGAGGCCTTTGGCGGTGGCGAAATGTTCGATAAAATCGGCCAAACGGGCTTCGTCGCAGCTCACGGACGGGATGGCGATGAGTTGGCTCAGAAGGTCGATGGCCTCGTCGGCAAGCAGGGGTAGGGAGGCTTGTTGCATACGGTTGGAAAGTGGGATGAAAAATGTGGCGGACGGGGTGCCGCCGTTTCAGCAAAAGTAACAAAAACCGCGCGAAGTGCAAAAAAACATTCCTCTTTACTGCTTTTTAAAAATAAAACTCCTAACTTTGTGCTATCGGAAATTCGAAAAACCATGCTGAATAATTGTCATTTTTCCAAACTTATTCACGAGCAGGCCGCCCGCTACGGGGAGCGCACCGCGCTGACATGGCGCGATTACAGCCGTGACTGCTGGGTGCCTGTGTCGTGGCGCGAGTTTGCGGGGAAGGTGGGCGATGTGTCGCGCTCGCTGCTGGCGCTTGGCGCCGGTGTGCAGGAAAATATCGCCGTATTCTCCGAAAACAAGCCCGAATGCCTCTATGTGGATTTCGGCGCCTATGGCGTGCGTGCCGTTACAATCCCTTTCTTCGCTACAAGCAGTGGCGCGCAAGTGGCTTATATGATCAACGATGCCGGCGTGCGCTTTGTCTTTGTGGGCGAACAGATGCAATATGATGTGGCGTTCGGAGTGATTTCCGTTTGTCCGACTCTTGAAAAAATTATCATATTCGATGATGCCGTGGAGCGTAAGCCCAACGATAATGTTTCCGTTTCTTTCGATGAATTCATGAGTTTCGGGCGTGACGGCGACTATTCGGAGGAACTTTCCGCCCGCTTGGACGGCGCGTCATTCGACGACAGGGCCAATATTCTTTACACCAGCGGGACGACCGGTGCGAGCAAGGGAGTGGTGCTGACCTACGGTATGTATCATGAAGGAATCCGCGTCAACGATCTCGCGCTGAATTTAAGCGAGAAGGATGTGGTGCTCAACTTTTTGCCCTTCACGCATGTGTTTGAACGCGCCTGGTCGTACCTCTGTCTGGCTGAAGGCGCACGCCTGGCGGTCAACCTGAGGCCCAACGATGTGCTCCGCTCCCTGCAGGAGGTGCACCCCACCTGCATGTGCAGTGTGCCGCGCTTTTGGGAAAAGGTATATCAGGGCGTGAAAGAGAAAATGGAACACTCGCCGGCCGTGATGCGCCGGCTCATAGAAAGCGCTATCGCAACGGGCGAGGATTGCTGGGTGAACTATCGGTCGAAGGGAAAGACGCCTCCCGTAGGACTCAGCCTGAAGTATGGTGTTTATCGGCGCACTATCATCAAATTGCTCCGCAAGACGCTGGGGCTGGAGAACGCCAACTTCTTTCCGACAGCTGGCGCGGCCGTCTCGCCCGAGGTGGAACGTTTTGTACATGCTGCCGGCATTAACATGAAAGTGGGTTACGGACTGACCGAATCGACAGCGACGGTGTCGTGCGACGTTGACGGGAAACCTATCACGCTCGGCTCGGTGGGCCGGTTGGTCGACGGTATCGAGATAAAGTTCGGCGAGAACGATGAGATACTGCTCCGAGGCAAAACCATCACGCCCGGTTATTATAAAAAAGATTCTGCCACGAAAGCGGCGATCGACGACGAGGGATGGTTCCATACCGGCGACGCCGGCTACATGAAAGACGGCGAGCTCTTCCTCAAGGAGCGCATCAAGGATCTCTTCAAAACTTCCAACGGAAAGTATATAGCTCCGCAGATGATAGAGTCGAAACTCGTCATAGATAAATATATAGAGCAGGCCGTCATCGTGGCCGACAAGCATAAATTCGTATCGGCGCTCCTCGTACCGGAATATCGCTTGTTGCGAAAATATGCCGAGGAACAAGGAATAGAGGTGGCGGATGATGCTGCGCTCTGTGCCAACGGGGAAGTGCGCCGCATGGTGGGCGAACGCATCGGGATGATGCAGCAGGACCTGGCTCACTATGAGAAGGTGAAGCGCTTTGTGCTGCTGCCGGAGCCTTTCTCCATAGAAAACGGCGAACTGACCAATACGCTGAAGGTGAAGCGCAGAGTGGTGTATGAGCATTATGCCGGCATCATAAGCGCTATCTACGAAGAGGCGGAGCGCGAGGCCGCTGCCGGCAAGTAAGGGGCTGTGTTTGCCGGTCGGTATCCGGCAAGAGTAAGGGGATTGTGTTCTCCCTCTCTGTTTTTTATTGAACGAAAAGCAATATGATAACGCAAGAACAACTGAAAGAAACCAAAGAGCGCGTAGAGGCGCTAAACCATTACCTCGACATTGATGCCAAGGTCATACAGCTCGAGGAGGAACAGTTGCGCACGCAGGCACCCGGCTTTTGGGACGATGCCAAGCGTGCCGAGGAACAGATGAAAAAGGTGAAGTCGCTCGAAAAGTGGATCGAGGGCTACAAAAGTGTGAAACTCCTGACAGACGAACTGGAACTGGCCTTCGACTTCTGTAAGGACGAGATGGTGACAGAAGAGGAGGTGGACGAAGCCTATGTCAAGGCCGTAGCCGAAATAGAGGAGCTGGAATTGAAGAATATGCTGCGCCAGGAGGAGGACAGCATGGCTTGTGTGCTTAAAATTAATTCGGGCGCGGGCGGCACTGAAAGTCAGGACTGGGCGTCGATGCTCATGCGTATGTACATGCGCTACGCCGAAGCCGCCGGCTACAAGGTAAGCATATCCAACATACAGGACGGCGACGAGGCCGGCATCAAGACGGTGACGATGGAAATTGAAGGCGACTATGCCTATGGTTACCTGAAAAGCGAGAACGGTGTGCACCGCCTGGTGCGCGTGTCACCCTATAATGCGCAGGGGAAGCGCATGACGTCTTTCGCATCAGTGTTCGTGACGCCACTTGTCGACGACACCATCGAGGTGTATGTCGACCCCTCTAAAATCAGCTGGGATCTTTTCCGCTCCGGCGGCGCCGGCGGACAGAATGTGAACAAGGTGGAGACGGGTGTGCGCCTGCGTTATCAGTACAAAGATCCCGATACGGGCGAGGAGGAAGAAATCCTCATTGAAAATACGGAGAGCCGCAAGCAACTCGAAAACCGTGAGAACGCCATGCGTCTGCTCCGGTCGCAACTCTACGACCGTGCTTTGCAGAAACGGAAAGCCGCACAGGCCAAAATTGAAGCCGGCAAGAAAAAAATCGAGTGGGGCAGCCAGATACGCAGTTATGTGTTCGACGACCGCCGCGTTAAGGACCATCGCACCGGACACCAGACCAGTGATGTGGGAGGCGTGATGGACGGAAAACTTGACGGCTTTATCAAAGCATATCTGATGGAATTTTCCGAGCAGGACGCAAAGGAGTGATTGGCCACCGTGCCGCGCTCTTCCGCTTAACTCCTGAAAACGTCTGTCCGTCAGTTCTCTATAAAACCTTATAAAACACAATGTCATGAACAAGAAACATCAAGCGAAACTCAAGGCCCGGGCTGCCCGCGAAAAGCGACAGGCAAGGCGCGTTATCAATGGAATCTTTATCGGACTTATTCTGCTGATGGTGGTGTTCCTCATTGCTTATTATATGCTGGCAGGTTGATGGCTATAGAGATAGAACGTAAATTTCTTGTGACGGGGGAGTATAAAAAACTGGCGATGTCGCATAGTCGCATTGTTCAGGGATATATCTGTCGCGAGAAAGGACGAACGGTGCGCGTGAGGCTGCGCGATGAGCGTGGTTATCTCACCATAAAAGGCCCCTCCTCGCGAGGTGGCCTTTCCCGTTATGAATTTGAAAAGGAAATAACGAAAGACGAGGCGCTGTCTTTACTGCGTCTGTGCGATTCGGGTTTTATCGACAAGATGCGCTGGTTGGTTCCCGTCGGTAAGCACATATTCGAGGTCGACGAGTTCTTTGGCGACAACGCCGGTCTTGTAGTGGCCGAAGTGGAATTATCCTCCGAGGACGAGGACTACGAACTTCCGTCCTTCCTCGGGCAGGAAGTGACCGGCGACCGCCGCTATTATAACTCACAGTTGCTTTCCTGCCCGTTCAAGGATTGGAAAAACTGAGATGTCGTATTCCCCTCATTGTTTAATTCAGTTCATGGGGCTTTAATTTTAATGCAAGCCGCGCGTGTGGTAGTCCTATTATTTCTTTATTGACCGGCTATATTATATATAATAATAGGAATAATATTATTCATCTGTGCCATGTCCTTTATATATAATAAGCGTTTCCTTCGTTTTTTTCTTTCCCGCCCCCTATATATTCTCCCCATCCTCTCCCCATCCTCTCGTCATTCCCTCGTCATTCCCTCGTCATCTTCTCGTCTTATTTCTCCCATAGTCCCCTTTCCCCTCCTTTCCCCGTGTGAAAGTCCTGTAAATATTTTTCTCTTTTAATTGCGTGGTTATTAGTCATTTGTTTAAAATGCTTTAATTTTTCTTGATTATAACCTTC
>JAAGKN010000166.1_pt1 | contig 50765 bp, 38 predicted proteins | sample 6206371 | NCBI WGS metagenome assembly JAAGKN01 (sample SAMN11533720, study PRJNA540317) | gut metagenome | isolation source: fecal pellets from male and female animal of same cohort | host: Peromyscus leucopus | place: USA:CA | collected 2017 | reverse complement strand
ATGGCGCAGTATGTGGTGATACTTCTCACTGTGGTGTACATCTCCTCTTTGATGTTCTATTACGAGGAATACAACGTGAATCCCGATGTGAAAAGCTACTGGGACGCACTCTATTTCACCTGCACAAATGTCACCACCGTGGGCTGCTACTTCCCACCGGTGACAGCTGTGGGCAAAATAATTACGGTGGTGCTCCCCCTGGCCGGCACACTTATCCTGCCCCTCTTCACCGTGGTGGTAATCAACAGCGTGAAGAGCTTCGACACAAAATTTGTACACGCCGGACGACGGAACAACTCCTCCGACAATTCGGACAGCAACAACACCTCTGACAACTAATCGAGCATAAAAACAGGCCCCATAAAGGCCCTAAAAAACAAGACGCACCAAATGCAAAATACGCATTAAAGCAAAAAAATTGCCTTTGGTGCATTAAAATGACGTAGTTTTTTTGTAATTTTGCAAAAAAATTTCGCTAAGGCGCATTATTGCATCCAAATTTGCGCACAGGCCCTTGACACGGACTCTCAGCGACAATATCATTATAACTACCATATTTTTCTAACCCATGAATTTAAAAACTCTAATCACACTATCGGCTTTAGCAGCCGCGGCCCTCTCCACCACAGCCAAATACACCACCTTCCCGGATGGCACTGCGGTGGACGAATGGTTCAACACCAAAGAGCTCGTCGACCCCTCGGCATTAGGCACCAAATATGTGATCACCGACTATGGAGTGGTCACCGACAGCACCGTGATACAAACAGAGAAGATACAGGCAGTGATCGACCAGGCAGCAGCCAATGGCGGCGGTGTGGTGGTGATACCCGAAGGCACCTACCTCTCAGGCTCACTCTTCTTCAAGCCCGGCACCCACCTGCATGTGGCCCAAGGCGGCAAGCTCAAAGGCATCGACGCCATCACACACTATAAGATAGTGCCCACCCGTCTTGAAGGCCAGACCATCAACTATTTCGCGGCGCTGGTCAACGCCGACGGCTGCGACGGCTTCACCATCAGCGGCCCCGGCACCATCGACGGCAACGGTCTGAGATTCTACGACGAATTCTGGCTCAGAAGAAAGGTCAACCCCAAGTGTACCAACCTTGAGGCCCTGCGCCCACGCCTGGTGTACATCTCCAACTCCAAAGATGTGACCGTGAGCGACGTCAACCTCATCTACTCCGGCTTCTGGACCAACCACCTCTACAACTGCGAGCGCGTGAAATACCTTGACTGCTACATCTACGCCCCCACCGACGGCTACCCCAAAGGCCCCAGCACCGACGCCCTCGACCTTGACGTGTGCAACGACGTGCTCGTCAGCGGCTGCTACATGAACGTCAACGACGATGCCGTCTGCCTCAAGGGCGGCAAGGGCACCTATGTAGACACCATCCCCGGCAACGGCCCCGTCAGCGCGTGATCGTAGACAACTGCACATTCGGCAAGACCAACGCCGGCATCACCTTCGGCAGCGAGGCGTGGGACTGCTCAAATGTGATAATGAAAGACTGCGAATTTGACGGCACATCACACGTGATACTCTTCAAGATGCGCCCCGACACCCCCCAACAATACCGCGATGTGGAAGTGGACGGCGCGCGCGGCCTGGTGAAAAACGGAGTGGAAGTGCAGCGCTGGACACAATTCTTCAACAAAGTGGACCGCGACCCGATGCCACCGTCGGCCGTGAAAGACATCACAGTGAAGAATGTGGACCTCAAATGCAACCGCGACTTCTACCGCGACAGCAACAGCGACTACTACACCCTCGAAAACTTCACATTCGAGAACATCAAAGCGGCAGACCCCACCGGAGAAATCAACACCTCCAACATCAAAGACTGCAAGCTCAAAAAAGTGGATATTGTGAAAGACGAAGACTTAGGCAAGAATGGCAAAAGCGCCATTTACAACCCCAGCAACTAATATACCGACCATCACCGTAAACGACCATAAATAGCCCGGCGCCCCCTTAGCGCCGGGCTATTTTCACATTATTATAATTAAAAAACGGCGAATTTTGCCACTTTTGCTTTTAATTTCTTGTTGGTTTGACGATAAATAAGTAATTTTGCATACTGAATACCCACAGCCATCGGCGGAGGGCGCACACCCGGCGGCAGCCACCGAGGCATGGATTATACATAAAACACTGATATAACACATTATACACAGTTATCGATTATTTCGTTGAACTACAAAAACAGACAATGGAAGTAATAAGAGAAGTAGCACACCTGCGCAGCGAGCTTGCAAAAGCCCGCGAAGAAGGCAAGACCATAGGGCTTGTGCCCACAATGGGAGCACTGCATGCCGGACACCTATCGCTAATAGAGAAAGCGAGGGCCGACAATGACATAGTGGTGGTGAGCGTATTTGTCAACCCCACGCAATTCAACAATCCCGAAGACCTGCGCACATATCCCCGCACCGAGGAAGCCGACTGCAAGAAGCTGCAAGAATCCGGAGTGGACTACGCCCTTGTGCCTTCAGTAGAGGAGATGTATCCGGAGCCCGACACCCGCGTGTTTGACCTTGGCCCCGTGGCAGAAGTGATGGAAGGCGCCATGCGCCCCGGCCACTTCAACGGAGTGGCTCAAATCGTGAGCAAGCTCTTCAGCATAGTAGAGCCCGACCGCGCCTACTTCGGAGAAAAAGACTTCCAGCAGATAGCGGTGATACGCAAGATGGTGGAGCTCGAAGGCTTTAAGCTCCAGATAGTGCCCTGCCCCATCAAGCGCGAGGCTGACGGCCTGGCCATGAGCAGCCGCAATGTGCGCCTCACCCCCGAGCAGCGCCAGATAGCCCCGGCCATACACCGCGCCCTGGCCAAATCAGTGAGCTATGCCAAAGACCACACCGTGGAAGAGACCATCAAATCGGTGGTGGACGAAATCAACGCCCAGCCGCAGATGGAGGTAGAGTACTACCAGATAGTAGACGGCATCACCATGCAGCCCATATCCAAATGGGAAGACAGCGAGCAGCCCGCAGGCTGCATCACAGTGTACTGCGGAGAAGTGAGGCTTATAGACAATATTAAATATTGAAGAAAAATCAATAATGAATATCGAGGTATTAAAATCCAAGATTCATAGAGTGAGCGTCACAGAGGCTCGTCTCGACTACATCGGCAGCATCACCATAGATGAAGACCTGATGGACGCAGCCGGTATCATACGCGGCGAGCGTGTGTACATAGTAAACAACAACAACGGCGCTCGCCTTGACACCTACGCCATACCCGGCAAGAGGGGTTCTGGAGTGATATGCCTTAACGGTGCGGCCGCTCGCCTGGTGCAGGTGGGCGACATAGTGATAATCATGAGCTACGGCTCCATGACCGTGGAGGAAGCCCGCGAGTTCACCCCCAAAGTGATATTCCCGGACACCGCCACCAACAGACTCGTATGAGACAGAAAAAATAATAACAAATACCACATACACTAAACCAGCATGTTTGACAATCTTAGCGAACGATTAGAACGAAGCTTTAAAATACTAAAAGGACAGGGTAAAATCACTGAAATCAATGTGGCAGAGACCCTCAAGGATGTGCGCAGAGCATTGATTGAAGCCGACGTAAACTACAAAGTGGCGAAAAACTTTGTGGACACAGTGAAACAAAAAGCCCTCGGCCAAAATGTGCTTACCGCCCTCAAGCCAAGCCAGCTGATGGTGAAAATCGTACACGATGAGCTCACCACCCTAATGGGCTCAGAGGCTGCGCCGCTTGAGCTTAAAGGAAAGCCGTCGGTGATACTTATGTCGGGTCTGCAAGGCTCCGGTAAGACCACCTTCTCAGGCAAGCTCGCTAAGATGTACAAAAGCAAAGGTATGCGCCCCCTGCTTGTGGCGTGCGACGTGTATCGCCCCGCCGCTATCGACCAGCTGAAGACCCTCGCCGGCACCATCGAAGTGCCCGTCTATACCGAGGACGGCAACAAGAACCCGGTGGAGATAGCAAAAAATGCCATCGCATACGCCAAGACCAACCACAATGACCTGGTGATAGTGGATACCGCCGGACGTCTGGCCGTGGACGAGCAGATGATGGACGAGATAGAAGCCATCAAGAAAGCCGTAAATCCCGACGAGACCCTCTTTGTGGTGGACTCCATGACCGGTCAGGACGCAGTGAACACAGCCAAGGCATTTAACGACCGCCTTGACTTCAACGGAGTGATCCTCACCAAGCTTGACGGTGACACCCGAGGCGGTGCCGCCCTCTCTATCCGCACAGTGGTGACCAAGCCCATCAAATTTATCTCCACAAGCGAGACCCTTGACGGCATAGACGTGTTCCACCCCAGCCGTATGGCCGACCGTATCCTGGGCATGGGCGACGTGGTGTCACTGGTGGAGCGCGCACAGCAGCAATTTGACGAGAAAGAGGCCCAGAAACTTGCCGACAAACTGCGCAAGAACCAGTTCACTTTCGAAGACTTCTACAAGCAGATACAGCAAATCAAGAAGATGGGTAATATCAAGGAGCTCGCCTCAATGATACCCGGAGTGGGCAAAGCCATCAAAGACATAGATATAGACAACAACGCCTTCAAAGGCATTGAGGCCATCATCAACTCAATGACCCCCTACGAGCGCCAAAATCCCGACATCATTAATCCCTCCCGCCGTCAGCGCATAGCCAAAGGCTCCGGCACCACCATCCAGGAAGTGAACCGTCTGATCAAGCAATTCGACGAGACACGCAAGATGATGAAGATGGCATCTTCGGTGAAGAACCCCATGAACATGATGAAACAGATGAAAAATATTAAAGGCAGACGCAAATGACACTGATCGACGGAAAAAAGACATCGGCAGACATCAAAGCCGAAATAGCCCAGGAAGTAGAGAAAATGGTGGCAGAAGGCAAGCGCCGCCCCCATCTGGCCGCTATCCTTGTGGGCCACGACGGAGGCAGCGAGACCTATGTGGCCAATAAAGTGAAAGCCTGCGAGGTGTGCGGCTTCAAATCCACCCTCATCCGCTATGAAGACAATGTGACAGAGGCCGAGCTGCTCAGCAAAATCAACGAGCTGAACGCCGACCCCGACGTGGACGGATTCATAGTGCAGCTCCCCCTGCCCAAGCACATCTCAGAGCAGACCGTGATTGAGGCTATCGACTACCGCAAGGATGTGGACGGCTTCCATCCGATCAACGCCGGGCGTATGGCTATAGGCCTGCCCTGCTTCGTGTCGGCCACACCCGCCGGCATCCTCGACCTGCTTGACCGCTACGGCATAGACACAAAAGGCAAGCGCTGTGTGGTGCTCGGCCGCAGCAATATAGTGGGCCGCCCCATGGCCGAGCTTATGATGCAGAAGCGCCAGCCCGGCAACTGCACCGTGACCGTATGCCATAGCGCCACACCCGACATAGCTAAACACACCCGCGAGGCCGACATCATCATAGCCGCCCTGGGAGTGCCCGGCTTCCTGAAAGGAGACATGGTGAAAGAGGGAGTGACAGTGATAGATGTAGGCACCACCCGCGTGCCCGACGCCACCCGCAAGAGCGGTATGCGCCTGTGCGGCGACGTGGACTTCGAGACCGTGGCGCCCAAATGCAGCCACATCACCCCTGTGCCCGGAGGCGTGGGCCCGATGACCATCGTGTCGCTGATGAAAAATACCCTTGCCGCCGCCCAGCACAAATACTACAAATAAAGCAATCCATATCTAAGCGCACCCTAAATCGATGGAAGAACTCGGCATAGCCCTCATCACCGCCCTGAGCAGCGTGATGACACAGCATCAAGAAGCTACCCTGCTTTTTGCCGGAGACGCGATGATGCACCAAAAACAGCTGGAAGTGGCCCACAAAGGCCAAGGAGAATATGACTTCTCCGACTACTTCACAGCCGTGGCCCCGCTGGTGAAATCCGCCGATTATGCCGTGGTGAACTTAGAGACCCCACTTGCCGGGGGTCGCTACTCGGGCTATCCGATGTTTAACGCCCCCGACACTTATGCCGATGCCCTGCTCGAAGCCGGCTTCGACATGATGCTCACCGCCAACAACCACACCCTGGACCGCCGAGACAAAGGGCTGCGCCGCACCATCGACGTGCTCAAAGCCAAAGGAGCCGACCAGATAGGCACCTACCACAGCCCAGCAGCAAGAGACACACTGCTGCCCATGGTGAAGAATATCAATGGATTCAAGATAGGATTTCTCAACTACACCTATGGCACCAACGGCATAGACATACAGGGAGATGTGGTGGTGGACTATATAGACCGCAAGCTTATAAAATCAGATATCAAAAAAGCCCGCGACAAAGGAGCGGAGCTGCTGTGTGTGGCCCTGCACTGGGGCGATGAATATCACCTCCTGCCCAACACCCACCAGAAATCACTCGCCAAATACCTTGTGGACGAAGGCGTGGAGATGGTGATAGGAGGCCACCCTCATGTGATACAGCCCATGGAGATGCGCACGCACGAAGACGGAAGCCAAAGGCTGGTGGTGTACTCCTTAGGCAACTTCATATCCAACATGCGCACACGCGACACACGCGGAGGCGCTATCACACGCGTGCACCTAAAGCGTGATGCCAAAGGCAAAGCCTATGTACACTCAGCCGACTATGACCTGGTGTTCACGGTGCCATCGTCAGGGGCCGAGAATTTCCGTCTGGTATATGCCGACAGCTGCCTGTCATCACAATGGCAATATGCCTGCCAGGCATTCAAAAAAGCCGCGCAGCAGATTTTCACCGAGCACAACCTGAACATTAACCAACGCTCGGAGGTTAAATAATCAAGACTTATTCTATAGGACTTGCGAAAAAGAATTACATCTCACACAGAAGGTGAGAGCAAAAAAAGAAATTTAGTATAAACAAGCAGATGCTGACATACAATACACGATTAGAAAAACTGGAAATGCCTGAATACGGGCGTAACATACAGCGCATGGTGGACCACTGCCGCACCCTTCCCGAAAAAGAAGAACGCACACTGTGCGCCGAATCCATCATCGCCGCCATGAACAAAATAATGCCCTGTGTGGGCGACCCCGAAGAGCACCGACGCAAGCTCTGGGACCACCTGGCCATGATGAGCAAATTTGACCTTGACATAGACTGGCCCTATGAGGTGATTCAGGCTGAAGAGCTGAATGTGCCCCCACAGCCCATCCCCCTGCCCTGCAACTACGTGAACTTCCGCCAATACGGCAAGAACGTAGAGATTATGCTTATGGAGGCAGCCATGATGGAACCCGGCGAAGAAAAAGACGTGCTGGTGGTGCGCATCGCCAATCATATGAAGAAACTGATGGTGACCGCAAACAATGACGGTATCGACGATGAAAAGATATTCAACGACATACTGCATATGACACACGGACAAATCAATCTCTTCGACCAGAACATCAAGCTCCACGAATACAAGGCGCTACCCACACCGCAGTCTAAAAAGAAAAAGAAAAAATGATTACGAAGAGCGATGTGGTGAAAGTGGGACAAGTGAACAAGCCCCATGGTGTGAACGGAGAATTCTCAGCCAGCTTCTACGACGAGGCCGTGGTGGAGAATCTCGATACAGGCGACTGCCTCCTATTCGAGCTGCAGGGCCTGTATGTGCCGTTTTTCGTGAGCGAAGTGCGCCCGCGCGGCAATGAGTCGCTGCTGGTGTCACTTGACGACGAAACCACCAAAGAGGCCGTCTCAGCCTTCACCGAAAAAGAAATATACATGACCCGCGAGGCTGTAGCTAAGATGAAAGGCATAGACCGTGACGACCCGGCCGTGGAGGAAGGCCTCTATGCAGCCCAGCTCATAGGCTATAAAGCAGTGGACGTAGACAATAATGAGATTGGCACCATCAAGGACATTATTGACTCCACAGACAACCCACTCTTTGTGCTTAAGACACCGGGGTCAAAGTCAGACGTGTATGTGCCGATAACCGACGATTTTATCGACGACATAGACGGAGAGGAGCACACCATCACCTTTGTGCTGCCCGACGGGCTCCTGGACCTCAACGATTAACCGCGAAAAAAGATAACCAAATAACAATAAAAAGCTATTGATATGGAATTTGACGAACAGAAAGCTATTGACTACATACGTCAACAGCTCCCGGCCAATTCAGCCGAAGAATTTGATGACGATGAAATTCTGAATGTAATCGACATCATGTATGATTATTACGAAGAGAACGGCATGTGCGACATCAACGCAGATGACTCTGACGAGGCCGAGCTCGATGTAGACGACCTGATGGACTACGTGAAGAAGGTGATAGCCAAAGACAAAAACTCACCGCTTAAGATTTCTGATGTAGAAACCATCGTGAACGCCGAACTTGACTACGAAGATTCGCTCTTCGAATAATCTTGGTATTTTACTTACTGAAGTATTTTAAGAATCACTCATTCTTCTCCCTCCCTCACCTATTTCTCTCCCTAACATACATCACCTATCGCTATGAGCATAAAAAGAATGCACTTATCAGTAAAGAATATTGCCGTGGCGCTCCTGCTGGCAGCAGCGGCTCCCGTGGCGCAGGCCGGTCCGCAGATTCCGGCGCTGGGGCTTGACTATGAAACCAACATGTCGGAGCCAGAAGTGCCTGAAAAGGCAGCCGCGCCTATCACCGCCCACATGACATCAATAAAAAATGCGCTTGAAAAGCATGGGTTCACCACCGAGCTTGTGCGCAACAATCAAGCGGTGAAGATCACGATGCCATGCGCTGACCTGTTTATGCCCAACGACACGGTGCTGAAAAAAGAGGCCACAGCAAAACTCAACAGCCTCGCATCAATCCTGCGCAACCCCACCATGTATAAAATCATAGTGGCCGTACACGCAGACGACACCGGTGACGATATATACAGCGACTATATCACTGAGCTGAGAGCTAACGCCATAGATGATTTCCTGATCAACCTTGCCGCTAATCCCAATGCCAATGTCATACCCTACGGCATGGGCAAAGGCACACCCATAAAACCAAACACATCCATCACTAACCGCGCCCTAAACCGCCGCGTGGAGATATTCATCCTCCCCGAATGGAATATGGTGAAGGACGCCAAGCGAGGTGTGCTGAAATAACACGAGACCCGCGTCTATGCTGTCAGCCCTGCAAAATGGATTTGAGAGTGGCAGACGCGAGGTCAGGCTCATATCCGCGTGACACGGCGAAACGGAAAAGCTTGGTGCGTCCTTCGTAGGATGTGAGCAAATCAGGATTCGAGCGAATTTTTGATTGGAGTATCCTTCGGAGATTTTCCTCATACACCTCAGTGTCTATCTCATCGAAAGCCTCCGCCACAAGAGACGAGTCAAGGTGCTTAGCGGCAAGAGACATACGTATCTTGCGCCGTCCCCAACGGTCAAACACCACCTTATCGCGCACGAAAGCCCTGACATAGCGGCTATCATCCACGTATCGGTCGCGGATTAGCGAATCCACTATCTTATCCGCGTCAGAGCCCACTATGCCCCATCGGCGCAGCTTCTCGTACATTTCAGAGGATGAATGCTCAGCGCGCGCGCAGAGAGCGCGGAGTCTATCAAGAGCCCTGTCAGCGGGCATTTCTTTTTTATTCATTTCTTAGCGATGGCAAAACGTTTTGCACCTTTATAATCACACACTATATCCACATCTCTAAATCCGGCGGCCGACAGCAAAGAGCGCATCTGAGAAGCACACAGAGGATTAATCTCAAAGTACAGAGCGCCTCCGGGAGAAAGACGCAATGCAGCGAAATCAGCTATAGCCTTATAGATATCCACCGGATGATCATCGCGGACAAAAAGCGCGAGCGATGGCTCATAATCCTTCACCCTGGGGTCAATATCCTTACGCTCGCTATCCAGCACATAAGGCGGATTGCTGACAATTATATCATAATTATCAGAGGCCACATCAGACTTATCAAGAGCGAACGCATCGGCATGGATAAATTTCACCTTTGCCTTCAGGCTCTCAGCATTACCGCGGGCCACCTTCAAGGCTTCATCAGAGATATCCACCGCCGTGACTACTGAGAACGGCAGATCCAAAGCCAAACTTATGGCGATACAGCCCGAACCGGTGCCCACATCAAGCACACGGAGATCAGAACTGCCGCCGAAATCATCGGATATTATATCAATAAGCTGTGAGGTCTCTTGGCGCGGTATGAGCACCGCAGGAGACACACCAAATTCCCTGCCATGAAACCAGGCACGGCCAAGCACATACTGCAACGGCTCCCCGGCCACCACCCTGTCTGCAATCTCAGTGAGCTGCTGCACAGTGCCTGGCAGCAGCTCACGGTCAGCATACATCACGAGCTGAGTGGGAGAATATCCCTTTACTGTCTCAAGGACAAGCCCGGCCATAGCACGGGCCTCATCAGCGCCTACAGCTGGGGTAAGGCGCTCTATGAGCATCGATTTAGCATCTCTTATATTCATAGATAATATATATTAATGATCAGGCAGGCCCCTAATCCATTTCTGCACTTTTTTTTAGGCACACATGGCCAGGGAGGGCCCCGTGCGGCCAAACCGCACGGCACAGTGACCGCCCTAATCCCTTTCAGCGCGATTTAATGCAGATTTACTGCATATCACACTTTATTTTTGGGGACAGTGGCCTGAAAGCTTTTGATATAATCAGGGGTGCAATAGGCCACATCCAAGAAATCGTGCTGGGAGAAAGCCAAGTCGGCGAGAGCCATCATATCCACTGCAAGAGGATTGACATTGGAGACGAACATGCAATTTGGATGCTTAAGCAGCTCCACCGCCTTATCGCTGCCATTGCCGAAGAAAAATACCGGGCGACCAGTCTGAATAAGGTCAGAATAAGAATTCTCATCTAAGATTAAAGGCTGCGGGGCCATAATCTCCTGCAGCGACAAATCGTACGCGGCTGTATACACCTCCATACGGCGCGCGTCGATCATAGGCACGAAGATAGCATCCTCGGGAAGTTCGATTCCGGAGAACATTACGGCTACAGTGAGCAATTTCAGAGTGTTGACACCGATCATGGGAATATCAAGAGCATAAGCCAATCCCTTGGCCTCGCTAAGACCGATTCTCAGCCCCGTGTAGCTGCCCGGGCCCATGGACACAGCCACAGCCTCAAGCTTAATCTCCTTTTCTGCGAGATGGTCAAGGCAAGTCTTAATGAAACCGGAGAGAAGCGTGGCGTGGTTCTTGCCGTTGAAATCCTCAGCGTGCTTCAGCACCATCCCATCATAGGTAAGAGCCACAGAGCACACATTATTTGAAGTCTCAATATTTAATATTACTGCCATATGTAAGATAATAAATTAGAATAATCTCAGGACGACTATGAGAAATATAGCGATACTCCCGATAGCCAAGAGAGAACTCAAGAAATTAGTATAATCTGATGACATACTGGATACACCTGTAGAATCAAGAAAAATCCAGTGATATCAAGAATAATTTAGACGTATCCAGAGCAATCAGGATTTTAAGAACGAGCGCAACACTGCCGCAAACTGCACGGGATTGTCGAGGAAGCTGTAATGACCACATCCCGGGAAAGACACGAGACCGGCATTCGGAATCAGACTTTCCATAATCTTAGCGTCGGCAAGCGGAGTGGCCGTGTCATTCTCGCCCCAAATCAAGAGAGTAGGAGCTGATATGGACGGCATAAGATGCTTAAGATCCTCATTCACCACCTTAGATAGGATAGCCCTCATCATCGGTGTAGAATTGTTGTAATCCTGCGATCCGCGTTTAGCCCTCTGCTCATTAATGAACTCCTGAGCCCTTTGCCGCCCCATAAAGATGGGAGCAAGAGCCTTCATAAGCTTGAATGAGTACACCCTAAGATAATATTTCAGCGGGCGCTTAGGCTTCACCCCCGCAGCATCCACAAGAATCACCTTATCCACCGGATATTTAGATGCATAGACTATGGACACACGTCCGCCAAAAGAGTGGCCGAGCAGCGAAGGACGCTCAATCCCCAGCTTCTCCACAAAATCACGGAGCATCTGAGTGTACTGCTCCACTCCCCATATCCGGGGAGGCTCTTGAGAGTCACCAAAGCCGGGGAAATCAAGATTATATACGGTATTTGTTTCCACCGCCACACGCTCAATCGACGCAAGGGTAGACGCCCTGCATCCCCAACCGTGAAGCAATATCAAAGCAGGGCCCGAACCGGCCACCGAGTAAGAAACATTTACACCTGCTGCATTTATAGTCATAATATGAAAGTATGAAATGTTGAGTATGAAATGTTGAGCATTAAAGCATCCGCACATGCCGAAAAAGACGATGCGCGAGCTTAAACACACATATCATCAAGGATTAATAATCATACACCAGCTCCAAATCATCAAGATACAGCACAGAGCCATTACCTCCGGTGAAATAATCACCATATTTGCTGGCCGAGCCCGTGCAAAGGATATACTTAGGCACACGCGATGTAGACCTGTACTCAAGCATAATCTCAAATGGAGCATATTCAGATATATCGGCGCCACTCTCCACCTTGCCGTAGGCAATGACGCAAGGGTCAGACGGGTCGAAAAGCTGGCGATTAGAAGGATTGGTGCGAATCTCATACGGCTCATCAGAATCGATAAGCGCCACCCACACCACACATGTGTCAGGCTCGCCCTTAAGGTCAGCAAATCCAGATGTGGTATTGCTGATCGGAGCCGAATGATACTTCATATACCCCTTAAGAGCAGTAGGTCTCTGAGAGAACTCACGCCCCATGCTCAGCACACCGTTAGTGCCATCAGTGCGCACATATCTACCGGCGAAAATATTACCGGCGGCAAGCTTACCAAGAATGCCGATGCCCACAAACTTGGTCTGTAGCATAGCAGCCTGCCCCATACCATCCACGGTATCATCGGTGGGCACCGTATTGCTCTGTCCGAGAGTGGTGGCACCCTTATTTCCGGTATCCCAGAAAGAATCGCCACCCTGAGCCCAAGGGCACCATACCTTGCCATCAAGCCACCAATTATCGAAATCACTATTTGGGAGCTGCAAAATCTCACCAGTAGTAAACTCAAGAGTCTCGCCAATATCAGTGCCGGCGATGCATCGAGCCTCATAGGCGGTGGACGGAGTCAGCCCCGTGAGGCGCGCATAAAAGCTGCCACCGGAGACAGTAATCCACGAATTGGGCACATCAATCCATTCTGTGTCACCCTTCACTCTGTACTGCACCGAAGCAGCCACTCCGGCCTCAGCCTCGCCATATACCCAGCCCACACATGTCCATCCATCAGCGCTCAAAGTGGTGACAGCAGCCTGAGATACAGCCACTGAGATAGTCCACTCCTCCTTATGGCCGTAATTGTCGACAGACACCTTCACAGGGGATGTGAAATCCACCACCTGACCCGCCAAATCAGAAGACACCGAGGCAGACGACGGAGCGATCTTAAACGACTCCACCTTCACAGCCGACAAATCAACGCGCTTAGACACGAATGCCTGCACAGTGTGCGCCTCAGAGTCAATCACAGTGGTGCCCATCTGTCCCTGCACACTGAAATATCTCTCAATATTCTGCACAGCAGAGAGTGTCCACACATAATCCTGATAAAGAGAAAGAGTCACCTCATAAGGCTTCGAAAGGTCAATCGGCTCGCTGAGATTACCGGCCGAGACATGCGCGCCGGGTGTGATAGAGAAGTCATCAATCACCACCTGATATATATTGGCCGACTCAGGCATTCGAAAAGTGACACGCATATTAGTGGAGTCAATCGAAGCCGGGGCCAATTGCCCCACCGCGCTTATTGACAAGAAATTAGCATGGATATATGGATAAGGGATATCATCCTTAATACAAGCGCCCAGCGAAAGCGAAGCCGCAATGCCCACAAGAGCACAAAAATTAAGATTCTGCTTCATAGACTTAAATCACGACCAGCAGGCCGAACTTTATATTAAAAATATTAAACTTGAAATTAGCGCCGCTTGAAGTCCTTGTGCCTTCATCCACGCCATTTGTCTCCTGGTTTTCTCTGAGGTAATGCAGTCCGAACACTCCGAAAGAGAAATTGAATGCTACATTGTTCTGCAAAAACACACAGAGACCGGGGCTAAAATTAAGGCCCAGAGAATGCGATGAAGTGATGGTATTATATAACTCATCACTATAATAGCGGCGGAATTTCGAAAGGCCGGTGCCAAACTCAAAAGCCACCTCATTGAACACAGCAAAACGCTTGGATCGGCTCAGACCCACATAGTTGCGGTAGAAAAGGCCCCACTTGTAGTTGTGAGAATGGTAGCTCACATCGTGGAGTGTGAAATTCAGGTCGTCGTCAATATCCATAGCCATATTGGCCAAATCAGCTTTACCGTCAGTGTAAGTAAAGCGCACACCCACCGACTGATTATGCTTAAAGAAATAAGACACAGACGGATTTATAGAGAAAGTCTCGCCCTTGAAATCCACATTATCGAGCACCGAGAGCACCTTAATATCCTCGGTGTCAAGACTTCCGTATGAAGCCGTGAGCCCAATAGCAAGATTTTTCTTGGGGATATACAGATAATTGAACAGACCACGGTCAAATCTGCCATAGTTGACACCGGGGATAATCATCGACACAGTGTCTCCGTCCACCACCACCATGTCATCAATAGTAGGCACATAAGGCGGGATAGAATCCTTTCTTACGATACGGCTTGCAGGCTCGGGAGAAGCCATAGCCACAGACGCGCACATCACAGCCAGAGCCACAGCTAATATTTTAAAAACATTTATATTCATAATTTACAGATAGAAAGCCACACCAAATGTGATGGAGAAAAGATTAACTTTAAAATTAGCATACTTCGACTTCATATCGGCCACATATATCCTATCGGTGGTGGCCTTAGTGTGCATGTAGCTAAAGCCCAACACACCCACATTCACCTCAATGGCCGAGTAATTATTTAAAAACATCACCAGGCCCGGCGACACACCTATGTCGAAAGAAAAATTCTTAGAGTATGTGCCCGTGAAGTCTTCACCCACGCCATTGCTGAGTTTAGACTGTCCGCCGGCCAACTCCAGCTGCGCCTCATAGAACATACCGAAACGCGTGTTGTCGCCAAAACTAATATAATTTCTAAAAGCTGCAGTGGCAGCATAGGTCTGCGAGATTGAGAAAAGATTGTCCACATCCCAAGAAGTCTCCGAATCAATCTTCACCATGCCCTTATCGAGCTGAGTGCGCTGGCGCGAGTATGCAAATCGCCCGCCCAAAGCCATATTATCCTTAAAGGCATAAAAAAGCATAGGGCTGACCTTAAACTGATAAGAATCGCCAGAGAGATCCTCCACCACAAGAAACTGGTAATTATCCTGATTAGACTGGCTATAGCTTACACTCACACCGGTGATCCATTGGCCCTTCGGCACAAAAGAAGACTGCTCGATTCCTCTGGAGAATTGCTCGATGTCCCCGGTGAGACTGCTTTGAGCGCAGAGGCGCACAGGCACAAGCAGAGATGCCAGGAGTGTGATGAAAACACTGATTTGAAAGAATTTTTTCATATATTTCATTATAAAAAATGATTGGAGAGGCAAATATTTAGTAAGACAGAGAGAGATTGTCAATCCAGAGCTGGCTACCGATAAAGCGCGAATTTTTCAGATCCACAGACACCGGCACCAAGGCGTCGGAGAGCGCTCCACCCACAGCAAGCGATGAAGAGCAGAAACGCACTTTAATCTTAGTGGCAGGCAAGAAGAAAACCTTATAATCAAACGGCAGATTAAACGATCGGAAGTCGGGCGCATTAGAAAACTCCATTGACGAAGACGCCAGCACCGTCTCCTTGCCCGAAGCGTCCACATTAATCACCTCAGCTTTCACCATGCCTTTATCCCAAGGATTGTTGACATCAGCCGCGAATTTGAAATAGCCATTCAGCGACGAAGGTCTCGAGCCAAAATTCAAGCCCTCATTGAAAACCTCCGTAGATGTTTTCGCGTCAAAAGAATAGTCGCCCAAGAATAGATATCCGGCTGAGACATTATCCTTTACCGGGCAATTAGGATTATAGGGCAGGAAATTGCCCATTGACTGCACAAAAGGCTCAATGGGAAGACCATTTAAAGACCATCCCACGGAAGAGATACGAATAGACTTAGAGCCGGATATAAAATACTCATAATCCGTGGCAGCAGAGGGCTGCATATACCAAGTATTGTGCTGAGCGGCATTGCGGCAGAAAGTCTTCTCGTTGGTGTTAGCCCAATGTTTTTTAGGCCAGTACACATCCACATCCACCGTGTTTTGCCTATTGTAAATCGGGAAAGCAGTGGAAGAATACACTCCACCGGAAGGGAACCCCGGGAAATCAATTATAGACTTCACATCCTCAAAGTCAGGATCGGGCAGCTGTGTAGCCTTTTCGGTGCGGATATCCACTGAGGGAGTGAACTTTCCGGCTATCACTGTAGAAGCAAGCGAATACCTGGTGTCGGGGGTGAGACCGGCACAATACAGAAACCCATCATCGGGATACCTACCAAGCACCGCCAATTCACGGCCATCCACCTCAATGCCGGTAAATTTCACAATGGCAGAAGTCACCTGAGGATTATCAGCCTTTACCACCACCATCACTGTAGTGGCAAATGCGTCGACCATAATCTCATACTGAGGCACATCCCTCTCAACAGTGGCAAACAGCTTGGTTTTACCCATATAATCAATGCGCACAGGCACAGCTGTGATACCCTGAGGCACCTTGAACACAAGTGTGATTTCACCTGGATTATCATCAATTTTCTTGTCTACAATCTCAAGAGGGATACCCGACACATCCTGCCCAAAGTCAATAAACACCTGAAAATCGTCAATCTCCACCTCAGGCACAGGATATGAAAGCGTGATGGATGCAATGTCGGTGCCAAGCACGGCAGGAGAGACAGACACCACTGTAAGATCCACATTTCGGATTTCCACCTTGAGAGTGACCACGGCGGATTGACGCCCGAAAGCGTCAGTGGCCACTACAAGAAACTGCATCTTAGAATTATCAGTGACCGTGATTCTCTCCACCATCGCGGAGAAATCCAAAGTGTAAGAAGAGTCGCTTGCCTTATTCACCATAAGGCCATAGGGCTGGAGAGCATCAGGACTCTCCACCAAATCACAATACACAGGGATATCGCCCAGCATATCACCAATAGATGTGATCCGGAGCGAACGAATAGTGCTTGCCGCAGTGATATCCATACACAGAGGCTGCTCAGAAGGGAAGCCCTCGGTGAGTATCACCTCCTGATTGTCGGAGAAACCTCGGCAATTGATCACGGGTGCCCCGGCGTCAAACAAAGAACTGTCAACCGTGAGATACACACACTGCTCCCCGCAAGCCAGCTCCACCACATCGCCATCAAGCGCGGCGGATATCATGTATGACTCACCTGCCTGTGAGTCAATTGACAAATCAGTGGCCAATACCACCTCACGCCCCTGGCTGTCAGCCAGAGAAAGAGACACGTAAGTGGGGCCGGGCGTGGTGTACAGCTCCCCCTCATGACCGATCTCACCGGTCACATATTCACACCCATAAGGATGCAGCACCAGAGCCGCCCCAGGGTAAAGAGCAGAGAAAGCAGCATCCGCCTCAGTGTACACCTTGGCTTGCGACAAACTCAAATCCAGATGCACCTGAGCCTCTATATTATCATCCACTCTCACCATCTGCTCACAAATATAGCACGGACAGTCATAACCCTGAGCTCCGGGAGAACCATAAACAGCCGTCACAGAGTATTCACCAGGATAAAAACCCTCAAAGGTGAGGAGGTCTCGATAGTCGGGCCACGTATGCGAATACTCACCATCGGCAGAAGATATAATCAAAGCTATATCATCAGAAATATCATCAGCCAGATTTTCGGGCCATGAAACTGACACATTTATCGTGCCCAGTCTTGATTCACTGCTGTTTATCTCGTTGGCACACGAGCACAGCAAAGCCAAAGACAAGGTGCACACTGAAGATATGAATTTATTGTGAAGCATGTGGGAGAAATGAAGAATTTGATTTCAATAATCTGAATTCGTCACCGCGGCGGCAAGCCGCGGCGACGAAAAACATATGGCTTGCGGCCTTACGGGAGATGAGGAGCGATTTGGTCGGCGATAGCCTTCATACCGGCAATAGACGGATGTCCGTATTGCTTGTCAATATCCTTCAGCTGAATATTAGTGACACCGTAATGCTTGCAAATTTCAGCCTGAGAAGAAGTGACCTCATCAGAGAGCTCACTGTTTACCACATTTAGAATCAGCGCATCAGGATACAAGGCCTTCAGGCGGTCCAACATATAAGCGAACGCCGGACGGAAAGACATTAAATCCTTTTTGGTCCAACCCTCATATTTGAATTCGCCCACAGGCGACTTAGCCCAGCTATCATTAGTGCCTCCCAACACGATAATCACATCAGGATTTCCAAGATTATTGACACGAGAAATAAAAGCGCGGTCAGAAAAGTCCTTTTTGCCATAACCGGTGCAGCACACAGTGGCACCCGAGAAAGAATTATTGATATCAAGGACCATGCCCTTATCATTGATCAACTGATACCACCAAGTCTGCTCCACATTCTCCACATCATTGACCTTTCCAGGCGCGCGGTCAGTGCCATTATACCAGCAAAGATTCGTCTCCGGGGAGACATATCCGCCATATGTAGAATAAGAATCGCCTAAGACAGACACTCGGGTCTGCGCTCCAGCCATAAAAGAAAGTACAGAAGCCAGCAGCGCAATCGCAATATTAAAAAATCTCATTATTTTAAGCCTGGATAAGAGTTCAACAAATAATTTTTCAACACCTCCGAGAAATGCTCATTGGCATCCTTGGTGTATCTCACGTCGGTGAAAACCTGCGCGAGCGAGTCAAGACCATTTTCGGCCACATACTGCTTGCTGTCTTCGCGAGCCTCCTTCTCCATATACAGGCGGTCGATATCATCGCAAGAGTAGTCATGATAATGCTCGTCGTGCATGATAGCCTCCACGGGCAGACGTCCGTCTTCTCTACCGTCGCCGTCAGGGTATCCCACAGAAAGAGTGACCACAGGCACCACTCTCTCGGGCAAATTGAGTATACGCGCTATGTCAGGGGCATTATATGTGGTGGTGCCGAGATAGCAGCAACCAAGCCCATTAACCTCAGCCACAGTGGAGAACTGCTGTGCGAAAATCACAGCATCGAGACACGCAGTGACCAGTGACTGCAGATTGTCATATCCCGGCTTAGCCCCCCGGAGCTCACACCACTTCACAAAGCGGTTGAAATCAGCACAAAAAGTGAGCAGCACGCTGCAGCCCTTCACCTGGGGCTGACCGAAATGACATGGAGCAAGCTTTTCCTTCATCTCAGCGTCACGAGTGACCACCACACTGTAAAGCTGCATATTGCCGGTGGTGGGAGCATGAGATGCCTGCTCGATAAGACTTCTGAGCAGACTCTGAGGAATTTCCTTGTCAAGATACTTGCGTATAGTTCGACGCTTGGAGAAATCGTTCATAATTTGGAGAAATAAGAGATAAAAAAAGTTATTTAACAGGAATAGTGTCAGAAACAGCGCGATACAGAATCAGAGCAGTGTCTGGCATCGCCTCAGAGGCGGGGAGGACCCCCTTAGAGAGCGGCACAGAATCAGGAGAAGACACATCCGCATCTTTCCGTCTTCTGAAAAATTTATCAAGGAACCTGAACGGACGGTCAAACTCCTTTCGGTACAGGATACCCACGCCCTGCGTGGTCTGGGCAGTGCGCAGATAGTAGTTCTGGTCGTTGTATCTATTATAAGCCTTAAGACGCCACACGCCCGACTTATTAAGAAGATACTCCACATCAAAATCACCAATAAACTGATTAGTATTAAGCGACTTATCACGGTATCCAAAATTACCGTTGAAAAGCAGCCTATTATTCAGGAGCGAAGAAGATAGCGAGATATCCACCTCTAAGTCAGAGAAATCACCGCGGTCACTTCTGAGGTTAGGAGCGATGCTCCAATTATCGCTGAGCTTGCCCAGCATGTTAGAGATTTGGCTTGAGATAGTGGACGAAGCCACAGAGAACAACTCACTACCCTTAGTGGTAGAAGCCATATACTCCGGTGTGTATAATCGATTGAGAGCGAGGATATACATAATCTGTCGGGCCATCATATCCTCGGTGGATACGATAGATTTCACCTTACGATAAACATCATCCGATGTGAGTGTCGGGAATTCCAGGTCAAAATCGATATCAGGCTGAAGCATCAGACCCGACACCTTCAGGAGAGCGCGAATAGGTATGTCGGTATTATTCATCTCAGTGGCAAATGACTCATCCAAGTCGGTGAGCTTACCAATAATCTGGAAATAAGCATTGAGGTTAAGTTCAGCCTTATAAGGGTCGCCGGGGAAGAATATGCTGCTACCTTCCTTAATATTGAAAGTCTTACGGATCACATCCTGGAAAGTGAAATCGTAAGTGCCGGAATTAAGGGTATATGTGCCGAAAAGCTTCATGTCGTTGTCTATCGAGCCGTAGGTCATTCGCAAATTGCCAGAGCCATGAGCGTCAATCCTATCACCACCGGCAGGATCCATCACGATCACGAGAGTGGCCGAAGGCTTGACATCCACAGTGATATCCATATTGTAGGCCGTGGGCACCTCCGCCTCTTGCACCTTCTTCTTGGCCCATCTCTCCTTCACCGCTTGGGGTATATTATCATCTTCCTGGGCAGGAGGAGCCACTATAGGAGTGACGTCCCTGAAAGTGATAAACGAATACTCATCGGCGTCAAGCCTGTCAGAGAGCACAAACGTGAATGTAGAGTTAGGAGCTGTGGACATCGACGCGCTGATATTCACCACACCCGGCGCACCCTTCACCGAAGCCGAACCATCGCCGAATATGCGTCCGTACCAATCAGGACTCTGATTGGCCGTGACATCATAGCACAGGAAATTATCCGCCTTAGTGATATCAAAATCAAATGACGCATTATGGAAATACTCATGCTTCACCCATCCGTTGAGGAAAGCCGTATGGCCATAGGTATCTTTTATCTTTATATTGTCAATCAAGATTTTACCTGGGCGTAGATGAATACTGTCAGAGGCAGAATACCATGTGTTGGTAAAATCAATCTTTATGCGCAGATCCTCCACGAGAATATCGCCCGTAAGGTCGAGGTCTTTAAACGAGCCAAACAGGTGAGCATCTCCCGACGCAGTGCCTTGCACAGAAGAAGTGAAGGCCTCCATGAATGGGCGCATAAATCCCACATTCACCTTATCGGCCTTGATATTCAGGTCAAGCTGCTCAGTGGGCAGATAAATGAATCCATTTATATATGACATCTTGCCCATCGGGCCAGTGACATCAGCGTCAAAATTAAACTTCTTGCCGCCCTCGTCAAGGCTCAGGCGCACATTAGCGTCGCCCAATTCGCAATAGTTGTATCCTATTGATTTCACTCTCAGATTGTCGCATGTGATAGACGGCTCTTTGCCCAGGAGCGACACCGCATTGATATGTCCGGTGGCAAGACCGGAAATCAGAGCCTTGTCAATCTCCAAAGTCTCAAATATATTAATCAGCTCAATATTGTTGAGCTCCACGTCAAGGCGATCATCAGGCCCTTTGCCGGCCACACCATTTGCGCTGATGCTCTGCAGCCCAGTGTCAAGCGAGAAATGCTCGATATCAAGGCTACCATGGCTATACACTATATGTGAGGGACGAATTTCCCAAATCTCATTGCCAAAATTAATCTTACCTGGATTGAAGTCTACGGCCGTGGTGAGCGAATTATCCTGCTCACGCAAAAAATATGTGGTGAAATCAATCTTACCTTTTATAGGGATGGTGCGTTTCAGGCTCCAGTCTATATCAGTGTTAAGCCGTCCGTTCTCCCCTATTATATTAGCCACCACATTCATATCCCCCTTCTTTGTGGGGATAAGGGATGTGACATACACACCGCTTGTGGCAGCCTCACCATCCATAGTGATTTGCAGCGCGGTGCCCTCAATCACATTCTGGCCTTGAAGAATCCAAGGCACATCAAGCTTGAAGAACAAAGAATTAGACGAAGAATTCACGTCGCCGTTTATCTCCGCCTTTGTAATCATCATACCCGTGACATTCGCGAAATCCAAAATCGGCTCCAAATTGAACACCTCGAAATTAAACGAGAACTCATTCACCGGCACCTCCGACTCCAAATCAGAGAGCGGGGCATTCGGATCTTCAAGAGCCGGGAGCACACTGAAGAAAATCTTTTTCAGAGTGAAAGGCAACTTAGAGAAACGGTATTGGCCCTGAAGCACGCCGTTGAAATAGTCGGATTTCACCACAATGCTATCCGAGTCGATATTATCGGCAAAAACAGTGAGATTATTAAGGCGCAAATCTTTGGTGCCGGGCTTGCCGAAAAGGAAATTAGTGAGCGACAGGTTGGCCTTGAACCTGTCCACATCCTCAGCAAAACCGCTGAACTTCAAACCGCCGGAAAAAGAATATCCGGGGTATGCCTTGAAAAGATTTAGCGTGTCAGGGATAAGCTTATTGACATACAAATCCACATCGGCACTATAAGCATGCTCCACCCACTGGGCCTGCGCCTTGAGATGAAGATTAGCATTATCGTCGTTAACAACCAAATTCACTTCATAATCCCGGTCATTAGCAGAAGCCTCTATGTTGATGTCATTATAGCTATAACCCTTGTATGAAAACTTATCAAACGAGCCGCTCAAACTACCCGACACATCATGTCCACGCAAATGTCCGGCGACATCCACCTCTCCTGACGCGATCTTTAGCCCCTTATCGGGAATCATCAGGTCAAGCCCGGTAATATCCATTATCACATTAGCGTCAAAATCAGTGATATTGTACTTAGGCACTCTGGTGTATATGCCCAAAATTTCAGCAGAGCCAAGCCCCGAACGGGCAGCGAGCTTAGCCTTTCCGGAAAGGAGAGTGCCATTTACCTCGGCCGACACCCTGGTGTCGCCCAAAGAAGAAAGCAGATTAGCTGTCTTTACAGGTATCTTCAAAGCCGAATATCGCAGCACATCAGATATCACTGTGGAGTCAGACTTCAGGCTCAAGCTAAAATCCCGCAGAAAAATAGAGTCGGCAGACAGATAATTGAACACCCGCCCTTTGGCTCCCACCACCACCATATTATCCGCATCAGACAAAAGCAGGCGGCGGATATTCAGGCTGTCGGCATCACCTTCGATATCAAGACTAATGTCGATACTATATGGGAAGTCGGCTAAATGCGGCACAAAAGATTTCAAGTCCGGGAGATATACATGCGACCCCTGCTTTACAGCCACCTCCGACTGCACACAGCTCTTAATCTCCTTAAGCCGCTCAAGGCCCGGGATTGGAGTGGAGATATCCTCAAAATGCAGCAACGAATTTGGGAGCTCTATCTGCAAACCCTGTGCCACAATCTCAGTCTGAGAAATAGAGACACGAGTAGACAGATTTTTCACCGAAAAACCAGAATGCTCATCAAAGCTCATATTATTGAGCCACACCTTATAATTATCGGTGGAAATCACCGGTGCAAAAAGGCAGAAATTCAGATGGTCGACTTTAATATGATATGGCGAAAACTTGCCGAAAGTATGAGGCATGGAATCCACATCATAAGTGAGGCCACAATTGGTGAAATCCACATCATTGAGCCTTAGGCTAAAGTTAGAAGGCTTCTTATTGGGGTCGTCAGACTTAAGATGCCTTATGATGCCATCAATATTCAGGGGCGAGGATTTATCAGCCCGATAAAGCGAGACATCAAGATTTCTGACATCAGCATAGTCGATGATGATTTTTTGGTGGAGCACAAAATCCCAGAACTCAAATCTTGTGGCAATCTCCCCCACCCTCAGGGCTATCGAATCGTTATCATCAGCTACAGTGACATCATAAAGCGACAATCTGCTGAAAGGCGAAAACTTCATCTGAGATATACGCACCTGAGTGTCGAGAAGCACAGAAAGCTCCCTATTAGCCACATCGCACATTTTGCGCTGTGCCCAATCGGAAGCAAGCATCACATATAGCGCAGTGGGTATACTCACCACCACTAAGAGCAGCACGGTGAGGATACCGCGAAATGCCCGCCATACTTTAGCAAGATTTGCAACAACGGATAATGACACCTATTGAATAAATTCGAAAGTATAAAAAATATATAAAGAGCACAGGAGGGCATGCCATAAATTCACATCGGCACACCACACCTGCAAAAACATATCACTGATTATCGGCCTGATAGAGGAATCGCTTGATTGAGCGTTTGGGAGTCTTCTCAAACTCCTTGTCTCTAATACGCAGCTCAGCCACCTTCGAATATGCCGGCAGCTTTGCATTTAGGGTCTTGAGATTCTCATCCATCACTTTTTTAAGTTCATCGTCCTTAAGAGTGGCCATTTCCTCATTGTCATGCTCCGGATACACGAGGGCCACGAGCTTTCCGTCTTCAGAAATCACGAGACACTCTCCCACATAAGGCAGATTGCCAAGCACATGCTCAATCTCCTCGGGGTAAATATTCTGGCCTGACGCTCCGAGAATCATAGTCTTCTGTCTGCCATGTATATAGAGGAAACCATCCGCGTCCTTAGTGCAGACATCGCCGGTGCACATCCATCCATCAGCATCAAACACAGCCTTAGTGTCGTCCGGATTCTTATAATAACCCGACATCACATTCTGGCCCTTCACCCAAAGCACACCGGGCACAGAAGACGGGTCGGAACTGTCAATTTTAGCCTCCATGCGAGGCACGAGCTTGCCGCAGGATTGCGGACGCTGGACCTCCCAGGGAGCGTATGCGATAAGAGGCGCGCACTCAGTCATGCCATATCCCACAGTAAACGGGAAATGAATCTTGCGCAAGAAGCTCTCCACCTCTCTGCTCAGAGACGCGCCGCCAATGATCAGCTGCTTAAGATTGCCGCCAAAGGCATTTATGATATTCTGTCTTATTTTATTAAATATCACATTCTTCAGGCCCGGAGTGACCAAAGCTATGCGCATAGACGTGCTCTGAATCTTCGGAAACACCTTTTTGCGAATAATCTTCTCAATCACCAGAGGCACCGACACCACCAACTTAGGCTTCACCTCAGCCAAGGCCGACAGGATGACCTTAGGAGAAGGGAGGCGCGTGATGAAATTGATATGACAGCCCTTCACGAAACAATGGAAAAGATCCACCATCAAGCCAAACATATGGGCCAGGGGCAGCATGCACACCACACCATCGCCGGGCTTCAGGAATGTGAGGCCATCAATACAGAATTGGAGGTTGGACCACAGCGCGCGGTGGGAAATCATCACGCCTTTAGGCACACCGGATGTGCCGGAGGTATAGTTAATCACAGCAATATCCTCAGGGGCAGCCTGATAGTACACCACATCAGCAGGCACAAAGCGCTCGGGGAACTTATCTCCGAAGAGCATATTAAGACGCACACGGGCCTCCTTGATAGGCTTACTCCTTGAGAACAGCAGAGAATAATTGTATATATCGATTATGGCGAGCACATCAGGCATCTCACCCTCATGTATCTGCTCACGCACGCTTTTGTCGCAAAACAAGAGCTTCGCCTCGCTGTGACGAGTGAGATTCTGTATACTTTCGGGGCTAAACTCATGCAGAATGGGCACAGCCACAGCGCCATAAGTAATCACCGAAAGGATCACGATGCTCCAGTGGGCACTATTTTTGCCACAGAGCGCAATCTTATCGCCAGGCTTAATGCCGGCTTTATCAAATAAGATGTGGAGCTTTTCGATTTTGCGTGCCACATCACGGTATTGAAGCTGGATACCATCGAAATCAGACAGAGAGAGTCGATCCCAATTGTCGCGGATAGCATCCTGGATATATAAGTTGAAAGTGTCTCTTTTTTCCATGATTCAGGATAATTATTTTGCAAATTTACATAGTTTTTTTAATATATAAAACAATAAAAAGCGCAGATGTGGATTTTTTTACCTAACTTTGTTGTTATTTTAATGAATAAAATTTCAAAAAAGACTAAATTATGAAAAAATTCGCATTACTTTTAGCCGCCTTCAGCACACTCACAGCATGTGCGCAAGTGCCCTATAAGGTGACAGTGCCGGTGCCCGAAGTGGCCGACGGCACAATGGTGTACATGACCAACTACGACACCGGCGAGAAGCTTGACAGCGTGGCTGCCAAAGCAGAGAAAGCATATTTCACAGGAGACATCGACGAGCCTGTGGTGGTGAGATTCTTGTGCGCCGACCAGCGATATGGCACATCCATCCTTGAGCAGGGCGCATCCACCATCAACCAAAAGACCGGCATGGGCGTAGGCTCAATGCTCAACGACCAGATGCAGCTGCAGATTGAGAAATTAAACAATATAGCCGAGCAGCTCAATAAATCAGAGAGCGAAGAACAGATGCAGACCCTCTACAACCAATACCTTGACACCGAGAAAGCAGCGATTGTAGAGAATATAGACAACCCCATCGGCTATTTCCTATTTATAGACTATGCCAACAATGTGCCCACCGAGGAGATGCTGGCCTTTGTGGATAAATATCCCGGACTTAAAGACTACAAACGCGTGCAGAAGCTTATCGAAGGCACAAAGCGCGTGCAGGCCACATCTCCCGGACAGCAATACACCGACTTTGAGGTGACATATGATGGCAAAGTGCAGAAACTCAGCGATTATGTGGAACCCGGCAAATATCTGCTCGTAGACTTTTGGGCAAGCTGGTGCGGACCATGCCGCCGCGAGATGAGCACTCTCAAAGAGCTTTATACCCAATACCACGACAAAGGCCTGAATGTGGTGGGCGTGGCCGTATGGGACAAACCCCAAGACACCGAGGCCGCCATCAAGCAACTCAATCTGCCCTGGCCGAGCATCATCAACTCACAGACCATAGCCACTGACCTCTATGGCATACCCGCCATCCCCTGCATCATACTGATCGGTCCCGACGGCAAAATCCTGAGCCGCGGACTCCAGGGCGAGAAGCTCAAAGAAGAAGTGGCAAAATATATAAAGTGATATCGAGAGATGTCAAGAGACATCGAGTGATATCAAGAGATAGTGAATAAGTGAGATACCTGTAGATTTTCATATCCATCTGTATCTCACTTATTCACTATTCATTATTTCTTAATCCTAAAACGTATCTCACTGCGGGAGGGGCAGTGTATACAGCTACGAGGGCACCTACCACATCGGCAATGAAATCTAAAGGGTCGCCGGAGCGCGTGCTCGTAAGATACGCCTGAAACAATTCATCAGCCACACCGAAAAGGGCTATTCCGGCAAATGCAGCCCAAACCAGAGATTTAGGAATGCGCTTGTCTCTGTGGGCCCTTTGCCAGTCAAAAATGAACGCACCTAAAAGGCCGCCCATCATCACTGCATGGATAAGCTTGTCGAGATACGGAATAGGAGGCAAATCATCAGCCATCACAGGATGACTTGCCAATGTGGCGTAAAGCACCACCGCCAGCACTATCATCGTGGGCCAATAGGCACGGGCTATAGATTTTAGGCTATTCATTTAAGTAAGTGATTACTTATCGCCATACTGCTTAAGATACTCCCGGCATGTGAGAGCAAGCTCATCATACCACACTTGGCCAAAGCGGCGCACAAGCGGGTCCTTAAGGAACTCATACACACGAATATTCTTAGCCCTGCCCAGCACCTCAGCACACTTGCAGATTTTCCATCTGTGGTAATTCACGGCAGTGAATGTGGGATATTGGGTGAGACGCAGAGGATACAGGTGACACGACACAGGCTTATAAAAATCAATCTTGCCTTCACGGAAAGCCTTTTCAAAAGCACATAGACACATGCCATTCTCGCCATAGCATGAAAACACGCAATTGCGGCCATCGACAATCTGAGTCACCAGATCTCCTTCCGGGTCAAGGTATGACACCCCACCCTCTTCAATAGCCCTTTTGGCCGCCGGCAGCAGGCAGTCCCATACCTGAGGGAGCACCTTTTCGATAGTCTCCTTTTCATCCTGAGTGATGGGAGCCCCGGCATCGCCTTCGATACAGCATTCGCCAAGACATTTGTCAAGGTCACAGCAAAAAAATCTCTCTACCACGTCGAGCGACACAAGCGCATCTTGTATTTGTAGCATAATGAATTAAGAATGTAGAATGTAGAATTTAAAATTTAGAATCTATGAAATGAATATATATTACAGAAGGTATTCAATGTCTCCACCCTCATAAGCGGAAGCATTAGATTAATTAGAAATCTGTGACACACCGATAAGCCTATCAGCCCTCTCACCCTGCGAGCGGGCGTAGACATACACGGTGTATTCATTAATAGTCTGAAACTTATCACCCTCGATTGGGCCAGTGAGTCCCTTTGACCCACCATCCGGCACCACCAGATACTGATAATTGTAAGCACCCTGCTTTAGCAGCATATTGCGCTCATAGCATCCACGTGCATGATTATAAGTCATCAGAGCCTCGGATGAAAACCTTCGGTCGGTGAAGTCGCCGTCGAGATACACCTTTGCCCCCATTATTTCAGGAATATCAAGAGAAAAATGCACCACAGCATAATCAGCCTCAATATCACTTTGCGAAGAATTAAACTCGCGCACCTTATATCTGCCATGCTGAGTCTGATCATAAAGATACATGCTCGATGCCCTCTCAGAATCAGGGGCGAGAGTGAAGTGATAATACGGCTCAGAGTATGAGATACCCTCCACTCCCATGCCCGGATAAGAGGTGGACACAGTCTCAAATCGGCGATACTCATTACCGGCGTCAAAAATTAGAGCGGGCACATGCTCATACACAGATACTTTACGGCCCGACATGCGCATAGGCTGACGCAGGGTCACCTGATTGTCGTTTCTGCCATTCTGCTTAATCACCACCGTGAGGTCATTAAAAGGATCCGTCACCGAAGACCTCTCAGTGTCCACAGTGACAGCTATCTGCTGGTGCTTCTCATTGAAATCCACATCAGTCACAGAGCTCAAGTCCACTCCGATGACAGCCGTCTGCTCCGTGACCATAAAGCGGCATTGCAGCCAAGGGTCATCGGGGTCAGACTCAGGATACACCTTCAGCAGATAATTGCCTGATCGGAAAAGGGTCATCTGCTCATTGGGTATCACTATTGTGTAGTGCACATAGTGCGTGGATGTGAGCTGTGAATAATCATACATCTCCACATCGGCAAAATTGAAGCCGTCGAGATATTCCGACTCCACAAGCACTGAGGGCTGCCAGTCGGCATTGCAGTGCAATATCTCATACCTTAGATATGTGCGATCCTCAGCCAGATGGTCAAAAGAAATCACCAGCCTGTCGTCAGTGCCCAGACATATCACCGGGGGAGCATAGGGGTCTTGGGCTATCTGCACCTGAAGGGATTTCACTCGGGGATTAAATACCTGAGTGGCAGTGTCTGATGCAGAGGCGCACAAGCACGCGGCACAGAGGATTATTAGGGAAATTATATATTTCATAAGTAAGAGTTGAGGGGTAACATCACTAAATCAAGTGCGATGAAATCGCCGCTGACGGAGGCTCGGGAGAGCGAAACCGACAATCCATTAAGCTATCAAAAAATCAGTGATATCATCACCAATTAATAGGAGCTTGGCCATGCTCTGACAGCCACTGATTGGCACGCGAGAAATGGTGGTTGCCGAAAAATCCGCGGTATGCCGACAGGGGCGAAGGGTGCGGAGATGTGAGCACCAGGTGCTTATCTCGGTTTATGAAAGCCCCTTTGCGCTGAGCGAAAGAGCCCCACAGCATAAACACCAGTCCGGATCGGTCAGAGGCGAGCCTCATAATCACCTCGTCGGTGAAGTCCTCCCATCCCTGCCTCTGGTGCGAACCAGGGGCATGGGCCTGCACCGTGAGTGTGGCATTGAGGAGAAGGACACCCTGCCGGGCCCATCGGCTCAAATCACCATTATCAGGCATAGGCACACCCAAATCATCATGTATCTCACGGAAAATATTAATCAACGATGGAGGCAACGGTATCCCCGGGGCCACTGAAAAGCAGAGGCCGTTGGCCTGCCCTTCATCATGGTAGGGATCCTGACCGAGGATCACCACCTTCACCTTATCGAAAGGACAGGCGTCGAAGGCCGCAAAGATTTGGGGACCCGGCGGGAAAATCCTTTTGGTGGCATACTCATTTTTCACAAAGCCGATAAGCCTCTGAAAGTATGGTTTGTCAAACTCATGAGCAAGCGCCTGCGCCCATGATTTTTCTATTCTTACACTGCTCATATTATTTTTTTTTGCAAAATTACAAAATAGTCCGTAAATTTGCATCATCAATTTGCAAAAAGCGCCCGTAGTTCAATGGATAGAATTATGGATTCCGGTTCCATCGATTGGGGTTCGACTCCCCACGGGTGTACATCATAATATAAAATTCATTTCATTTTTTAATCATCCCAACCTCTAAAAAGCGACTTTTGTGAAAAAGTCGCTTTTATTACGTTCAATCAATAAGAAAAACACACTATGTAACATCCGGCTTATACTTATGAAACAAAAAAATGGCAAGAGACAGACATTATCACTAACTTTGCAGAACATATCTAAACCTTAAATTATGACACGAAAGAGAGTAATTGTCTTAATGGCTATTGCCGGGATGGTATCCGGAGCAAAAGCCGAAATGCCAATCGTACAGACCAAGTACACCGCCGACCCTGCCCCCATGGTGCTCGGCGACACCATTTATCTTTACACCTCCCACGATGAGGATAACGCCGAGGGCTTTCTGATGAAAAACTGGCTTCTTTACACCACCACAGACATGGCCAACTGGCAAGACCGCGGCATAGTGGCGTCGCTCGAAGACTTTGAGTGGTATGACGGCGACAACGGCGCATGGGCCATCCAGGTGGTGGAGCGCAATGGCAAATTCTATATGTATTGCCCCATCCATGGCCACGGTATAGGCGTGCTTGTGGCCGACTCGCCCTTCGGCCCTTTCAAAGATCCCCTCGGCCATCCCTTAGTGTGGCAGAAAGAGCACTGGTATGATATAGACCCCACGGTGTATATTGACAATGACGGGCAGGCGTATATGTACTGGGGTAATCCCCACCTGTATATGGTGAAGCTCAACGAAGACATGATTTCATACAGCGGAGAGATAGTGGAGCATCCGGCCATCACTGACTATCAGGAGGGTCCATGGTTCTACCGCCGCGGTGATAATTATTATCTTGCGTTCGCCTCCACCTGCTGCCCGGAGGGCATCGGCTATGCCATGAGCAAATCACCCACAGGACCATGGGAATATCAAGGTCACATCATGGACCACACAGAGCGCACCCGCGGCAACCATCCGGGCATTTGCGACTATAAAGGCAAATCATATGTATTCGGACAGAACAGCGACCTGCTGAAGCTTGATATGCCTGAATACAAAGAGCGCCGCTCGGTGAGTGTGGCCCAGATGCATTATAATCCCGACGGCACCATCCAGGAGGTGCCCTACTGGCTTGACAATGAGGTGGAGCAGATTGAATACGTGAATCCCTATGCGCTTAACGAGGCCGAGAAGATGCACTGGGGATTCGGGTTGAAGACCACCCCGCGCAATCCCTGGGGAGCCGAGAAATGGAATCAGTTGGTGACTAATATTGACGACGGCGAATATCTGATGGTCAAAGGAGTGGATTTCGGCACCGGGGCCAACTCCCTGGCCGTGAATGTGCGCTCATCTCTTTTCGGCGGCACGATAGACGTGCGCCTCGACGATGTGGATGGCCCGCAGATAGCCCAAGTGAGTGTGCCGTGTACAAAGCTCAAGCTTAATGAGATCAAGGTGCCTGTAAATAACGCCGCCGGAGTACACGACCTGTATTTTGTGTTCAGAGGAGGCAGACAGCAGAAGAAGAATCTTATGGAGTTTGACTCTTGGGAATTCAGAAAATAATACTAAGCCATGATATAACAAGGCAAAATATGATTCAGGATAATTTGCTTTAAACCTGACTTTTATGTGATACGTGAGCAAAAAAGGAGCTGTGCCAAAATAGGCGCAGCTCCTTTTTATTAAAGGTTAATCACTTGCCATTCACCTTCACAGTCACGGAGGCTGGCTGAAGCCCCTTGGCCGTAGCTTTAAGAGTGACCACACCGGGCTCATCTGCAGAGCGCACTATTGCAGTGGCAGCACCGCTGAACAGCTGCATCTCAGGATTCTGGAATGGCAGGAGACATTTAGGATCGCCATTTGCAGTGGCCTCGAAAGAGCCCGCACCATCCACAGAGAATTTCACAAGACGCTCATCGGTGGGCACTATGTTGCCGTCCTTGTCGGCCACCTGCACAGTGACATACAGCAGATCCTCACCGTCGGACGCAAGAGAATCAGTGTTAGGAGTCAGCACCAGATGATGAGGCTTACCGGCAGTGCGGATAGTTTTCTCCGCAGCCTTATTTCCCTTGTCATCATAAGCCACCACAGTCACCTCGCCCGGCTCATACACAGTCTCCATCCACATCAGGCGATAACGGTTGAGCAGAGAAGAATCGTTCTTTTCACGCATGCCCTGGCTCTTGCCGTTTATGAAAAGTTCGGCTTTGGGATAATTGGTGTACACCATCACGGGTGTAACCTCACCCTCACGTCCCTTCCAATTCCAGTGCGGAAGGATATGCAGGGTATTGTCCTTGTCGTTCCACTGCGAGCGATACAGATAATATCTGTCTTTAGGCAGAGAAGCAAGGTCGATAATGCCGAAAAGCGAGCTGTGGTTGGGCCAAGCGTCGGTATCGTAGGGCGAAGGCTCGCCCAGATAGTCAAAACCGGTCCAGACAAACTGTCCGAGCACCCAGTCATGGTCGTCATCACGGGCAAAATCGATATCAGGGATATTAGACCACGAGCAAGTCTCCAGGTCATAGCTTGACGACTGATTATCGGGATGCGTCTCAGTGTGGCGAGCATTCTTGTCGGGCAGAGTCACCGGGAAATAATACTTACCGCGCGACGACACAGTGGAAGCAGTCTCCGAGCCCAATACCATCTGCTGCGGCATACGGCTATATATATCATCGTAGAACTGCGGCTTATAATTGAAGCCCGGGATATCCAGCTCAGCTGCAAAACCATTGTCGAGGACAGAGCGGATCTGGTCCATACCGCAAGTCACCGGGCGTGTGGGGTCAAGATCGTGGATAAGATCCTGCAGCATCACCAGCTCGCCCATACCTGGCTGTCCCCACTGGCTCGGCACCTCATTGCCTACCGACCACATCACCACCGACGGATTATTGCGATAATGCTCCACCATATTGGTGATATCCTTCTGGGCCCAGTCCTTGAAAAGGGAGCCATAGCCATTGGGCGATTTCGGGCGGAAGCCCCAATCATCAAAAGGCTCTATCATCAGCATCATACCCATTTCGTCGCACAGCTCCACAAGCTCCGGAGCCGGCATATTGTGAGCAGTGCGGATAGCGTTGACACCCATATCCTGGAGCATCTCCAGCTGGTGACGAAGAGCCGACTTATTTACAGCCGCGCCAAGCGGCCCCAGGTCATGGTGATTGCACACGCCCTTGAATTTAGTGGGCTTACCATTGAGGAAGAATCCCTTAGACGGGATGTACTCAAGCTTGCGGATCCCGAATCGAGTGTCATACACATCCACAGGCTTGCCGTCAGTGTATAGAGTGGTGCGCGCGGTATACAGATTCGGGTGCTCCGTATCCCAGAGCTGAGGCTTGTCCACGATAAAATTCTGGGAGAAACCCTGACCGCGGGCCACATACGAAGAAGAGTCAGAGGCCACCACCCGGCCTTCGGGCGAAAGAATCTCAGTGCGCACGCCCACAAGCTGTCCATACGGCCACTTGTCAAACTGCTTCGCGCCTTCAATCTTCATTTTAAGATTCACTGAGGCATATTCGGGCGACACCACCGGAGTGGTGACATATGTGCCCCAAGTGGGGATATGCACCTTATCAGTGGTGACAAGATGCACATTTCTATAAATGCCCGCGCCCGGATACCAGCGCGACTGGCCCTCCTTATTCTCGCAAGACACCTCAAGGACGTTCTCCCCGGGAAGCACGTCACCGTCAAGATTCACATAGAAAGAATTATATCCGTAAGGCCACTCAGTGACCTCCTTGCCGTTGAGCTTCACCTTAGCATTGCTCATCACACCGTCAAATATCAGAGTGAGAGACTTTCCGGCGGTGTCAGGCACCTCGAAAGTGGTGCGGTACACACCCTTACCGATAAAAGGCAGACCGCCAGTGCGACCGGTCTTTTCAGTGGCCTCCTTTTCGCCGTTCTGCTCCACGGCCACCACCTGGAGGTCGTTGTTTCGGTCAAAAGGCCCATATATGGCCCAATCATGAGGCACAGACACAGTCTGAGCCTTAGCGGGGTCAAAAGACTCACCCTTCATGAATTGCCAATTGTCTTTCAATGTCTGCACAGAGCGCTGAGCATCAGCACCCTGAGTGCAGCACAGGGCTGTCAAAGCCGACAGCACAATGATTCCTGATTTCATATAAGTATTTAGGTAAATAAGTATTCGTTCTTCACAGCTATTGGCGAGGATAGCATCCCCGCTCGAAATTGGTACACTTTAGCAATATATACAAATTTTAGCTTATTAGGGCCTCTGAATAAAGCCACTTTGCAAAGTTAACAATTTAATTTGAAAAAAGAATCATCGAATGTTTTAAAAATAATTCAATGCATTGATTCAAATCATAAAAAACTTGAAAAAGCGCAAATTCAAAAAAAATTAGTAACTTTGCAAAATAAAACCCTAATCGACATGAATAAACTAATCAAGTACATTACTCTAATGAGCGTGGCCCCCGTGGCTCTGACGATGGGCGCGCGCGACATCACAAGCCTCAATTTCGGCTGGGACTTCGTGGCTCCCGACGGCAGCACCAAAGTGGTGAACCTGCCCCATGACTATCAGATAGAACAACCATGGGTGGCCCCCAATGACAAAGAAAAAGCCGACAACACCGACGGAGCCGCCAACCGCGTGAGCCGCCTGAGCGCCCGCGGATTCAAAGAAATGGGCAAAGGCAAATACACCAAGACCCTGAATGTGCCGCAGGCCCTGAAAGGCCAGAGACTCCTGCTTGACTTCGGAGGCATCATGCTCGTGGGTGATGTATACCTCAATGGCGAGCGCATAGGAGGCACCGACTACGGCTACTTAGGCTTTGAATGCGATATCACCGACAAAGTGAAGTATGGCCAGGACAATGAGATAGAGGTAATAGCCGACACCGGCGAGCCCCTGCACTCGCGCTGGTACACCGGCGGCGGCCTCTACAGAGGCGTGGATATGGTGGTGACCGACCCCGATTTATATTTCAACCGCCATCCCCTGCATATCATCACAAATGAGATAGGCACAGACAAAGCCTCGGTGAGCATCATAGCTGACATCAACTCCAGAAAAGAAAATGAATATTTCATAGCCGACACAGAAATCATAGGCCCCGACGGCAATGTGGTGATCAGCCGCACCGACACAATACCTATGCAAAGAAAATGGCGCAACCGCGAATATCAGATCGCTGAAATAGACATCCCCACCCCGCAGCTATGGGATACCGAGAACCCTAATCTCTACCGCGCCAATGTGACACTGCGCAAATCCAACGGCCAAGTGGCAGACAATTATTCTGACCGCTTCGGAATCCGCACCGTGGAAGTGTCGCCGGAGTTTGGCCTTAAGCTGAATGGCAAGAAGGTGCTGCTCAAAGGACTCGCCAACCACCACACATTAGGAGCACTCGGAGCCGCCGCCTATCCGCGCGCTATAGAGAATACACTGAGACTAATCAAAGAATTCGGCTTCAACCATGTGCGCACCTCCCACAATCCATACAGCGAAGAGTTTATGGACCTGTGCGATGAGTACGGCATCTTAGTGGTGGACGAAATATACGACAAATGGCTCAAGCAATACACCGGAGGCCGCAAAGAATGGACAGAACAATGGCAAAACGACCTGCCCGAATGGCTGAAACGCGACCGCAACCACCCCAGTGTAGTGGTGTGGAGCTTAGGCAACGAACTTCAGGGCTATAACAACCTACCCTTCAACGACTGGGGCGTGACAGCCTACCGCCTGCAGAAAGCCCTTCTTGACAAATATGACACCACACGCCCCGTGACTGTGGCCATGCACCCCAGGGTGAGGAGCCTTGAGACAGACTCACTGCCGGCCCCGCTTGTACACGAGACCGATATCGCGTCGTACAACTACCGATACATGTATTTCCCCGGCGACGGACGTCGCTTCCCCAACCTCATCTTCTACCAAAGCGAAGCCAACCTCTCGAACATGGGTCCGAACTTCTTCGTGCCCGACAACGACAAGGTGCTCGGCCTGGCCTACTGGGGCATGATTGACTACTTAGGCGAATCACTCGGCTGGCCCGCAAAAGGATGGTCGGACGGAGTGTTTGACATCGCACTCAACCCCAAACCTAACGCATGGTTCCTTAAATCGATGTTCACCGACGAGCCCACTGTGCATATCGGAGTGGTGACAAAAGACGCCAAGCTCAAGGACTGGAACGGCATAGCAATCGGCGGAGACGTGGTGACAGACAGCTGGAACCTCACACCCGGCGACACAGTGAAGCTATACACCTACACCAATGCTGACGAGGTGGAGCTCAAGCTCAACGGAAAGACCATCGGCAGAAAGACCAATGATATGGATCCCAACAAGCGCAACCGCATATCCTGGAACAATATCCCCTACAAGGCCGGACGCCTCGAAGCCATAGCATATAAGGACGGCAAGGTGGTGGACCGCCATGAGATACGCACCTCCGGCAAAGCTGTGAGACTTGTGGCCGAGCCCGACACTATGGCATGGAAAGCCGACGGCATGGATCTGCAATTTGTGCGCGTGACAGCCGTGGACAGCAAGGGCAATAGAGTGCCCAACGCTGAGGCCGAGCTGAAATTCGAAGTGAGCGGCCCCGCCACTATAGCAGCCGTGAGCAGCGGAGACAACACCTCAGACGAGCTCAATGTCACCGACACCCGCAAGCTCTACCAAGGCCGCGCCCTGGTGATACTCAGATCTGACCGCACCCCCGGCCCTGTGGACCTGAAAGTGACCGCACCAGGATTCAAACCCCTGAATGTGAAATTAGAAAGCAAATAACAAAACCCATCAAAAAAAGCGCACGGAGGTGCGCTTTTTTTTTGAGCCCTCTGAGAACTCCGAGAACTCTGAGACAATTTTGAGCCATCGAGAAAAATGACTTGCATATTTCAAAAAAAATGACTACTTTTGCCAGATATGAACCAAAATTAAAATACATGACTGAGAAACTATTTTTACTATGTGCCGCAGCCCTGGCCATGACAGGATGCGCCGGCGAGAAATCCTCGCCCACCACCGTGACCTGGCAGCTGCTGCGCAACGACTCCACCTCCTATGTGCAGAGAATCACAGTGAAAGGAGACATGAATTTTGACAAACTCGCCTTCAACTGTTTCGCCCGCAAAATGGTGCCCACCGACAGCACCGACACTATCTCCGAAATCATACCGAGCTACTACTCCCTCGCGTCAAGCCGATTTAAAGAAGGCACCGACAGTGTGGTGATAGATATCGTGAGCCCCGGTACATTCAGATACATAGCATGGGCACCCGATGGATTTCACCGCGTGGAGGCCGACGGCACCACCACCCCCGTGGAATACACCCGCATGCCCCTGACAGAGCTTGACCAATTCACCGCTCCCGGCACACAGCCCCGAATCACCACCGCCGACGAGATATATCGCATCAACGAAAAGATAATCTCCGCAGCAGTCCCCGGTGTGTATGATGTGATGCCGAGCTATAAGAAAGTGGAGATAAAAGAGGGCACATCCAAGACCCCGCTGGCCACAAGATGGGAAAAAATCACCAATGACAATCCCGAATACTACACCCTGACCATACGCAACGACAGCCTTATCATCGGAGCCACCGACAAGAGAATGGCCGACTGCGCCGAATACTCATTCAAGAGCCTCGTGGCCGACAACAACGCAGAGCTGCCCAACGCCGTGATCACTGACTATCCCGATATGGAGTACCGCGGCCTGATGATAGACATCTCCAGAAACTTCCAGACTCCCGAGGCCATGAAGAAATTTATTGACTACATGGCTCAATACCGCCTCAACACCCTCCAATTCCATCTCATAGATGATGAGGGATGGCGCCTGGAAATCAAAAAGCTCCCCGAACTCACCGAAGTGGGCGCCCGCCGCGGATACACCACCGACGACAGCGAATTCCTGGCCCAGACATATTGCGGCGACGGAAATCCCAACACACCCAACACAAGCAACGGATTCTTCTCACGCGAAGAATACATCGACTTTATTAAATACGCTTACGCCCGCGGCATCAATGTGATACCCGAGGTGGAGACACCCGGCCACGCCCGCGCAGCCGTGAAGGCGATGGAGAAGCGCTACCGCGCCACAGGCGATGACACATACCGCCTGATACATGATGGAGACACATCAGAATACACCACAGCGCAGGATTATCACGACAATGTGATGAATCCCGCCCTCGAAGGCCCCTACCGCCTTATGGAAGTGGTAGTGGACGAAATCAAGAGCATGTACGACGAAGCCGGTGTGCCCCTTAAGTCTATCCATATCGGAGGTGACGAGGTGGCAGAAGGCGCGTGGTCAGGCTCATCTGTGGCTCAGGAATTCTGCAAAGCCCACGGCATAGAGAATCAGACACAGCTCCACGGCTATTTTGTGAAGCGTGTGATGGACATGATGCGCGAGAAAGGCGTGAAGGTGAGCGGCTGGCAGGAGATAGCCATCGGCCATGACGACCAGTATAATAAGGAGGTGAGCCCCACAGTGTACAGCGTGGACTGCTGGACCTCCCCCGAGCTGAATGTGCAGTCGGTGAACAACGGCTTCCCCACCGTACTTTCAAATGTGGCCTACTTCTATGTGGATATGATGTATGACCTCCAGCCAGAAGAGCCCGGTCTGAACTGGGGCGGCGTAGTGGATGAATTCCAGACCCTCCATGGATATCCCGCCAAGCTCTGCCCGGTGAGCGCCGACAAGCAGGACAAGATAATGGGTGTATCAGGCCACCTTTTCTCAGAGACTATCCGCAACCCGCAGATGGTGGAATACTATATCTTCCCCAAGATGCTCGGCCTCACAGAAAGAGCCTGGAACAGCGACTCCACCTACACCGACGCCCAATATAATGCCATCATCGAATACAAGGAGATACCCCGCTGGGAAAAAGAAGGTCGCAATTTCCGTCTGCGCCAGCCCGGTATCATCGTGGCCGACGGCAATGTGATGATGAACAGCCCCTATCATGGCGCGGAGATACGCTACACCACCGATGGCTCTGTGCCCACAGCACAGTCTCCCCTCTATGAAAAGCCTTTCAGCGCAGAGGGTATAAGCCAAGTGAGAGCCAAACTCTTCTTCAAAGGGAAAGAGTCTGTGACCTCATATTTATTTAATATTTAGTATCTTATAGCAATAAAGCGCAATCTCATTGATTATCAATCCAGCATAAAAATAGGCTGTGTCAAAATTGGCACAGCCTATTTTTATGACAAGGTATGCAATATTCAGTGGATATTAAGGTAAACGCTGTGTCAACCAAGCATGCCTTAATATAAAGTTAATACATGTTAACTATAGAGTTTTCTTTAATTTTTGTTTATTATTTTCAAAAATAATCAATATATTTGCAACGAGTATCTGAAAGTAGCTATCATTATGCAAATACACAAGCACATTTGTTTTATATTGCTACAACTAAGTATTAGTGGTAAATTTCAATTATTAACTAAAAAAATTTTTTTACGCATATACTAAGTACAAGGTATAAAAAGTGTAAATACAAAACAGACAGTTTCATTGTTTTAAAGTGGGTCTTTGGGATTGAAAACCGGCCTGAATCGTAACGTGGATGTATAAACATTTGGGATATCCTGTGCTGTAGGCTAAGATAAGCTATCTTTCAAATGACAAAAGTCATACTATCGATAGAAATAAACCGTAATTACTAACCATCTAAAGATTACATTCATTCGCAAATTTCCGTTAACGCCATAGCGGAATGCGAAGACACAAAACAGAAACAAACCATTACCAAAAGTCAAACATTGAGACTATAATCATATTAACACCATCAACTTTCTAATTAACATAATTAAACAAAAATGAGCATCAAAAAACTAATCTCCGCAATCTGTATGCTTGCGGTGGCTCTCCCGTCAGGGGCAAAGACCTTAAGCTATGCCTATGACAACTCCGGCAACAGGGTGGCCCGGGAGATTGTGGTCAACACCACCAAGGCTCCGATGAAGATCGCCGGACAGACCGTCTCCGAACTGCTCTCTCAAAAGGAGGTGCGAGTCCACACTGAAATCGGCCGCCTGTCTGTGGAGATTCCAAGTTACGAGACCGGAGACATCGGCTCCATCACTGTCCACTCCGTATCAGGCATGACTGTGGCACATATGGACTTATGCGACGCTGTCACGGTCATAGACATGAGCGGCAATCCAGCCGGTGTGTATCTAATGGAAATAAACCTTAACGGCTGCAAATCGGTATGGAAAGTAATGGTAAGATGAACGGCATCATGAGGCGGATATTTCTTGCGGGATCCCTGGCGGTAGCCGTTGCCGCCTCTGCCCTTGACGAGTGGGGCATCCCGGCCTTTGGCCCGGACCGTGACAGTGACAGTGTCCGGACTGCGACACCGGATTTCTCGGGCTGGTCAGACGACAGGCTTGATGAATATGAGGACTCGCTGCTCAAGACGCTGTATCCACAGCCCACAATTGCCAGGGCAGACACTTCTGCACTAAAGCCTACCGGTCCCAAACACATAGCGCAAACGGTTGGGGGCGCCAACAGCCATGTGCCCGAATCTGTGGCAATAGACAAAAACAGGGAGGTGGGCGAGATACCGATTACGGGATCAGTGTCGGCCACCGGCGCAAGGACATATGAGGTGCCGATAGACGTATACCCCGGCCTCGCCGACTTCCAGCCGGAACTCTCTCTCTCCTACAACAGCCAGAGCCCGGGGACGAATATGGGGCCCGGATGGAGCGTGTCGGGCATTTCGATGATCTCGAGGGTAGCGACTCCCCTATATTACGGGGCCACGAGGGCGGTGAAGATGGACAACGACGACATGTTCGCGCTTGACGGCATGCGACTTATCCGAACGGCTACCAAAGCAGACTATATACTCTACGAGACTGAAAGCGGCAACATAAAGGTAAAAGGACACATATCCGGGAATGTCATGAACTTTTTTGAGGTGTTCTACCCCGACGGGCGCAAAGCGGAGTTTGGATACAAGACCGTGATCACTAACTACCTGCACTACCCGATCACCAAGCTCACCAATGAGAGGAGCCAGAGCATATCATACTCGTACACATACGACTCGCAGGTGTACCGAATCAATAAAATCGGCTACAACTTTAACACGGTCGAGTTCAGCTACCGCGAGCGCAGCGACGCGGGGATGTCGTTCTGCGCCGGCAAGAAAATGCGCGACAATATGCTTCTTGAGACAATAGTATGCAAGCATGACGGCCATGAGCTGTGGAGATACAAGCTTGACTACACCACCCAGAACTCCATCTCTCTCCTCACACAGATAGGTTATGAAACCGGGGCGAATTCTTTTAACCCAATCCGCCTTTATTACGGCGAGGGCGGCATCGCATCCGCCTACACAAGCGAGGGCACAAGACTCTTGGAATGGTATGTGGCAGAGAACCCGTCGGAGGTGGTGGTTACCAGAGGAAGATTTGACTACATGAGCGGGGCGGACGGGCTCATAACCTACCCGAACAAGAACCCGTATTGGCACCATTACAGGCACAGCACGACTTTCCGCCACACCCAGAACCGCTTCGACAACCTGTACAGCGGCGACGAGAAGATATTCCTCTATGCAGGGCTGCAGCGTGAGGAATGGGCCTCGTCCATGCCCAACCTGGTCACGGGAAAAGGCTTCGTGGACATCTTCTGCGCCGATCTGGAAGGCGGCCAGGAAGAATACATCGTGAAGGTCAACAACACGGTGGAGGGCAGCGATGACAGGCTGGTGTTCGACGTGTACCGTTCAAACGTCATCACCGGCATGATGCGCAAATACACGCGCACGTTCAATTTCGGCACAGTCCACAAGGACCCTGACGATGGCAAAAGCGTGCCGCCCAAATTTTTCTATACCGGCGACTTCAACGGCGACGGCAAAACTGAGGTGCTCGCCGTGACGGCCAACTGCCCATACGGTGGGACGTCATTGCCAACAAGATGCTATCTATTCGACATCGCCGCCGGAAAGATACTGTGCCAGTCCTCGGCGCTCGCTCACAACGTTCAGTTCATTGGCACCTCCATGGACGACCCCGTCACAGCATCCGCCAACTCCGACAAGCTTCTTGCCCTCGACTGCGACGGTGACGGCAAGACTGACCTCGTGCACATAAATGAGGGCGGCACTGACATATACTCCTTTGTGCAGACCGCATCCGGACTGTCACTGACACGTGTCGCCACTTTCACATCACTCGTTAGGGCGCACATTGGCCAGAGGGACATCGTGCCCGGCGACTTCAATGGTGACGGGCTTGACGACTTCCTGATATCGCCGCCACCCGGCACAGACACGCGCTGGCTACTGTACAGCTCCATGGGGGACGGCCAGTTTGAGGCGACAATGTTTTATGGGACAGTCAAGAGCAAGGAAGACAACACCGGCTTCATGGCGCAGGACATCAACGGTGACGGCAAGACGGACCTTGTCAAATATGACGCGAACGGGTTCTATACCTACCTGTCGCGCAACAGTGCGCTGTCCACGTCGGAGTGCTACACCAAGTATCAGGCCGCCAACTCTATCCTCGTGCCAACCGACATCAACTCCGGGAACACGTTCACAAAGCTCGTGAGCCTTGATTTCAAGGGCGGCAACGCCACAAGCCTGTCGTTCTCCCGCGACGACGACATGAACGCCAAGGTCACCGGCATGGCCGGCAGCCTCGGGGCAGTGGAGCGCACTGACTACGGGTACATAAACGAGGCGGGGCAGTGCGAAGGGTTCTACTCACCGGGATATGGTGCGGCATTCCCTTACGTCAACATACAGGAACCCCTGGCGGTTGTGACATCCTGGGAAAAAACAGCCGGGGGGAAGAGGGTGGACAGCGGAAGCTGCACCTACAAGAATGCGGTCATGCACCGCCAGGGCCTCGGGTTCTGCGGCTTTGAGTCGGTCACAGTCATTGACAACAGGGAGCTGGCCACAGTCAGGACGTATGACCCGTGCAAATACGGCGTACTGAAGAGCGAGGTCTCCCCTGAGCGTGAGAGGACATTCGCATACTCGTTCAATGTAACACCCGACAGGATACAAAAAATCCGTCTGACCGGCACGACCGACAAGGACATTGCCACAGGGGTCACGGCCACCACCGCATACACAAACAACACGCTGGGCTATCCCGTGGTCGAAAGCACGACGTATTCTGACGGCGTGGCGGTCACGAAATACAGCGAGTACGAGGGGGCGGACATCGACGGCGTGTATCGTCCCGAGTCTGCATTGTCCGTGACCACCGTGACCAAGAGGGGGTCCATGACATACACAGAGCAGACAAAGGCGGTCGAGGGTTCAGGCAGGTTCCCGACCCTCACCGTGAAGTATAAAAACAGCAACGAGGTGGAGCGCGTGTCAGTGGGATACACCACGGCGGGCAATGTGCTCAGGCGCACCGAGAGCGCCTACGGCTCCACCGACACTCGGACCACCCGCTATACCTACGGGGCATACGAGCGACTGGAGAAGGTTACTGACCCTATGGGGCTGGAGACATCATATCAATATGGCTCCGACGGGTTATTGTCAGGCAAAACCGACAGCCGCGGTGGCAGCACATTGTATTTGTATGACCTCATGGGGCGAAAGTCGGTGGAGGTAAGGCCCGACCAGACTCGGGACTCCACGGTCTATGCGTGGGCCGACGGGGTGGACGGCATCGTGTATTCGGTGACACGCAAGACTACCGGCAAACCCACCACGCGCACGTTCTATGACGCACTCAACCGCGAGGTGCGGGTTGAGGACACACGATTTGACGGTTCGGTAAGAAAAGTGGATATGGTCTACGACGACTACGGGCGACTGCAGAAGAGGTCACTCCCTTACAAGGGGGAATCGCCGGACTTGTGGACGACTTACACGTATGACCACCACGGGCGCGTGACATCCGTCTCTGACGCATCCGGGAAGAAGACCACACACGCCTACGACGGGCTGTCGACTACTGTGACCAAGGACGGCGTATGGATAAAAAAGACCATGGACTCGCAGGGGGCACTTACATCCGCTACCGACGCCGCGGGCACCACCGTGTTTTCCATAAACGCGGCCGGCGAGCCATACCACATAAGCGCACCCGACGGGTCGTCCATCACCATAGACTACGACAAGTACATGCGCCGCTCATCGCTCTCTGACCCGAGTCTCGGCAAGACACTGTATGAGTATGACTCAGACGGCAACATGAGCAGGGAGACGAACGCGGACGGTGGCATTACCGAATGGGCATACGACACCCACGGCAGACTGTCCAAAAAGACGGTCAGGGAGTTCACCAGCACATACACGTACACCGCCCACAACGAGCTGGCTTCCGTGACAAGCACCAACGGATATTCTAAAGCGTACACCTATGACGGACTCGGCAGAGTCTCGTCACTGAAGGAGACTGCTGACAGCGTGTGGCTCCGGAGGGATTATACCTACACCGACGGCAATGTTGCCACCGTCAAGTACACAACGTCATTAGGGGAGTTTGACACCGAGACGAGGATGTATTCCAACGGGCATATGTCCGGCGGTAAAGTGGCGAAGGGCAGTCTGGAGTTCAGAATAACCGGGGAAAACGCTCTCGGGCAGACAACTGGTGCCACAACCGGTTTCTTGAAAAGGGAATACGGATTCACCGAGACAGGCATGCCGACCAAGAGACGCGCATACACTTCTGACGAGACGCTGCAGGACATGGAATACACATTTCATCCGGGGACACAGAACCTCACCTCAAGAAAGGACGTGCTAACAGGCCGCACGGAAACATTCGGTTACGACTACCTCAATCGCCTGACATCATTTGGCGGCAAGACTGTGTCATACAATCCTATGGGCAACATCATCAGCAAGAGCGACGTGGGGAGCTATGGCTATAATTTGCCGGGATGCCCACACGCAGTGTCATCAGTGGATCTTATGAATGACGACGTTGCATCAGCTGAGCAGCTAATATCGTACACCTCGTTCCGCATGCCCGAGACCATTGAGGAAGAGGGCTACACCGCAGAAATTACATATGGTGATGATTTCGGCAGATTTAAGACAGTAATTAGAAAAGACAGTAAGAACGTGCTGACAAGATACTATCTTGGAGACTGCTACGAGTACGAGGTAAAAGAGAAAGGCAAGCCTTCGGAGAGGATTTATATCTTCGGAGACTATTATAAGGCACCGGTGATGCTAACTAAGAATGAATCTTCCACATTAGCCAGCAACATTGTGCGTGACTATCTCGGAAGCATTACCGCAATCAAGCCCAACTTAAGGATTAAATCATTCCTCCGCATGAGCTACGATGCCTGGGGCAGATGCCAGAACCCAACAACACTTAGCCTTTATGCGCCGGGGGAGGAACCCAAGAACATCACTGGTCGCGGCTTCACTGGCCACGAGCATCTTCCGTACTTTAATCTCATAAACATGAACGGACGCCTGTACGACCCGGCACTCGGACGTTTCCTCTCGCCCGACCCGTATGTGCAGATGCCGGAGTCATCCCAAAATTTCAACCGCTACACATACGCACTTAACAACCCACTGAAATACAACGACCCAAACGGAGAGTTCTTCCTTTTCACCATCTTCAATGCCGTCACAGACTTCCTTTGGAATTTTCCAATCTACCGTTTGAATTTCAACAAATACGACTGGAACCGTACAGTCAACGCATGGAAGATCGAAAGCGGCATGTTCAAGGGCAGCTTCGGACAGATTTTAAACAGGTGGACACTAAACCTTACGAACTCAGTTAAAGGAATGCTTATTGGAAATGTGCTTAACTCGGCATGGCTCGTTAAAGATGTCTCTTATTTAGATGGTATGACAGCAGTTGCCACCAAAAATGTGATGGGGCAAAATGCCATGACTTCGGGCAGTTATTCATTAGGGCCCCAAAACTACAAGGCGGACTGGCGGGACAATCTGTTTGTCCATGAGTATGGCCACTATATCCAAAGTCAAAGGATGGGACCATTGTATTACCTCATTGTGGCAATTCCCAGCGTGGTTAGTATTGGATTTGTTGATCCTATATTAGGAATTGATCATGACAGGCGTTGGTTTGAAATGAACGCAAGTCGCCTCGGTTCGAAGCACTTTGACGAGAAATACGGAAGAGGTGCTGAGGGATATGATCCAAATGACTACTCTAATTTCTTTGATCGAGAAACATTCATAAACGGCATAGATGACGCCAGCAATCCTGGGCAAAAAAAGTATGACCATCCCATCAGTGGAGCCAAATTCTATATTTTTGATATAATCCTTTAACGAAAAATAAATTGGCGCAATATATGATATAATGAATGTGTTTATATCATGCCGCCATATCTTTAACTTCTTTTTTATTTGGTGCGGGTATTGCAAATGTATCATGACCGCAAATTTGCCATTAGACAAATTTCTATTCATTTGCAATACCCTTTATCTAAATTAATAACAGATACTTATGCGAATCAAAACATTGATGATCCTTATGAGCGTGTTCATATTCACGCTGCTTACCTCCACCAGTTGTTGGGAGGTCTTTGAAGTGGTTTATTACAACGGGAGCGACGAGACCATGTGGATCGGGTACGGCAGCAAAGAGTACATGCAGCCCACTTATGGCGACGGCAAGGAGTGGCTTGTGGAATGTCCGCCTCACATTTTCGTGGACGGCAGGACCCTGGAATTCTCCAGCAAGTCTGAGAAAAAGGAGTTTCTAAAAGGACCTATCTGTGTGATTGCCGTCAGTGACGCGGACTATAAGACACGCACAATGGAGGAGATATACGCAGAGGGCCTCTATGAGTACACAGAGATACCCGGGCGAGAGGTGGAGGCCAACAACTGCCTAATAGAATATCCATTTGAACAACGCTGACATGAACACAGTGCACAAACTATTCATACTATTCATAGCGGTGATACTTGCCGCGCTTTCCGTGCCCGTTTTCGGGCAGTCGATGTGGAAACATCCCGTGGTGAATATGCAGGCAGAGAACATGACAGGGCTGAGGGATGACTCATCCGGTTTATTTCACCTGCTATTCATGAAAAAAGACTGGCTCGGCTTCGGCATTGGATTGGGAGGCAGCTCATGTGAGATAAATGACGGCGTGCTGAAATCCGGGCATATACAGGTGCTTGAAGATGACGACAATGAGATAGACTGCTTTAATCTCGAGGGCTGCGTGCTGATTTCGCCGCACATAGCCAGGATAGGCAAAGTGGATTGCTTCTTTGACGCGCAGCCCTCTGTGCGCCTGCAGTCGCAGTCATCCATCAAGTACGGCTACGTCACCCCCGACGGCACGCCCAGGGTAGAGAAGTACAAAGGCAATCTGATAGCGCTTCAACGGCCAGGCCGGCCTCGGCTTCAAAATATCGGTGGTGTATGTGGGCCTGGGCTACAGGGTGTCAAACGGATTCGGAGGGAAGCTCAAAGTCAAGCTCGACAAAGACGGAATACCCACCATCAAGCGAGACCTCTCACACGGGATATACTTGACGGTGGGAGTGAGGCTATAGGCAAAGAGATATACTTTTGCGGCACTCCCGGTGCTTCCGCCTCACGGTCACGTCAAGCCCCGCACGGACAGCCCAGGCAATATTCTGATAATTAACACGTTTTTATGGCATGAAAAATATAGCTCATCTGCTCTCACCGCCGGCATCGAAGACACTCCGCCACACCGGCAAATCATATGGCGTCTCAGCCAACGACGCTTTGCCTGACTACGCCTACGACGGCCTGTCGCGCCTGACCAGCGCCCGGTCCTACCGCGAGTCCGGCAGGGCCGGGCGCGGAGACTACACCGCCTCCTACACCTACGATCTCAACTCCAATCCACTGACCATAAAGAGGAACGGCCTGACCGACGCCGTGTCGGCCTCCGGCTCGGCGAGGCTCGAGTTCGGCGAGGTGGACAACCTCTCGCTCGCATACTCGGGCGCACGCCCGCTCCGCGTCAGCGAGGCCGCCGACGACACTCCCTACAGCGGCTCCTCCGACTACCCCGCCGGCAAGAACTCCGGCAAAGACATGGCCTACGACCTTGACGGGCGCCTCGTCTCCGACCCGTCACGCTCGGTGGACACCGTGCTGTACAACAGCATAGGGCTCCCCCGCGAGATAAAGGTGAGGGGCGGCTCCGGCGTCAAGCGCCTGTACAGCGCCGACGGCAGGCTGCTGCGCACGGTTGTGCGCGACACGGGAATGGAGATTTACGAGGGCACTCTCCCCGGGTCAGGCAAGCCCACCAGTCCGGGAACTTCCGCCGGTCTCGGCACGCTCCCGTGGGATTTCGGCTCGGGCTCCGGCCAGGGCGTCACCGTGGACATCGGCACCCGCGACACCACCGACTACCGCGGACCGCTGCGCTACCTCAACGGCTCGCTCGACCGCCGCGTCACCCCCACCGGATACGTGAAGGCCGACACCGCCTACTACTTCGTCACCGACCACCAGGGCAACGTGCGCCAGGTGGTGCGCGGCACCGACGGCCGCGTGGTGCAGGAGGCCCACTACTACCCCTACGGCGGACTCTTCGGAGAGAGCTCGGCCACGGCCCTGGAGGCCGTCAACGGCATCGGCGAGAACGACCGCCTCTTCGGCGGAAAGGAGCGCACCGCCCTGAGCGACCTGCACTTCCTCGACTTCGAGGCAAGGCTGTACGACCCCCAATTAGGGATGTTCTGGACCTGCGACCCCATGATGGAGAAGTACTACCCGTATTCATACAGGCTCTACTGCCTGGCCAACCCGGTGAACCTCACTGACCCCACGGGATGCGTGGTAAAACTGAACGGTGACGCGGAAAATGTGGATAAATACTGCACTATGCTCTCTAACGCCACAGGCACACAATTCAGTGTAGATGGGGACGGCATACTCAGCGCAGGCGACAAAATTGACACAAAAGGCAGGACTTCAGAAACACTTTTGAATGTGGCAATGTCAGCAATTGAGTCGGACAATGTGTACAATCTGAATATGGTGGGTGCAGATTTTGACAGTGAAGTGTTCATTGATTCATTCAAAAATAAGAGTGTGGATGTTGTTGATTTGGAAAAAGCAGGAGAATGCAGCACAGCTTTTCAAGGAGCGCTTATCGGGCATTTTCTTAATGAAATACAGGAGCCTGTCGATTTCGATACCGCCCATGATCGCAGCTGCGCAATAGAAGCTCAAATCTATGGCGAACTCACAGGAAAAGGTCCATTTGGAATTAGACAGGGCTATCCGGTTCCCGATGGCCACGGAGGCTTTTCAGAATATATATATGAATATTCCAAGTCACATAAATTCTCAATAAGCTATGAATGTACACAACGATTCACTGGATACAGTACAATCTTAGGCATTCGAGCTGAGAATTATGACTTAATTTACAACGGGATAATTAAATCCATTAGAAAAATTAAGTAATATGAGAAATATAGTATTAATAATTATAGCATTAATAATCACTTGTATTTGTAGTTCTTTTACATTTACCGGCAGATTTTTAGGCGACTATGTATATGTATCTCCTTACAATAAATGCGCATTGAGAAAAAAAATGCAATTCGCAACGAATGACAGAGGAGACTCCACAGATACCATATTCTTCAACCGTGTTATCTTTTTCGACACAACAAATATAAAAATATACGACCAAGGAATATTCTATGGCTGCCATTTGAAAAAGGATTCCGTGTATACCATAACATTAGAACCTGTACCGCCATCTAAAATATTCAATTTACGCCATTCCGGATTTAATGTTGATTATTACATTTCCAACTGCTATTTTCCTGACATGGCATCAAATAGATTCGTAGAACGGGAGTTTAACATATCCGGATTAAATTATATGTGGAATATTTTTGTTGATCGAAATGACAGTTTATACCAGATTAAGGAAATAACACCCACATGCGACTGCCAAATGAATCTGCAGAATTAGATTTTGAGTGCGGATAATATCCCATAATATAAATAATATACAGCACCTACTTGCGACTGCTTATGGCATTAAATCTTAAATTTTGGCTCCAGAATGACAAATTGGAGTTCTTCAAAATCATACACAACGGCTCGCTCGACCGCCGCGTCCCCCCCACCGGATACGTGAAGGCCGACACCGCCTACTACTTCGTCACCGACCACCAGGGCAACGTGCGCCAGGTGGTGCGCGGCACCGACGGCAGCGTGGTGCAGGAGGCCCACTACTACCCCTACGGCGGCCTGTTCGGAGAGAGCTCCGCAACTGCCCTGGAGGCCATAAACGGCATCGGCG